>Ga0256771_1000015_pt1 | contig 26321 bp, 2 predicted proteins | sample MC6MC0922MT_FD_186046 | JGI IMG/M metagenome (GOLD analysis project Ga0256771, IMG submission 186046) | Metatranscriptome of enriched soil aggregate microbial communities from Iowa State University, Ames, United States - MC6-MC0922-MT... | ecosystem: Environmental > Terrestrial > Soil >...
CTTGATCTTATGGGAGTGGGAGTGAGAGTGGGAGTGAGAGTGGGAGTGAGAGTGCGAGTGGGAGAGTACGCGTGCACGACACGTGATACGTCGAGACATGGACCCGGACTGGGACTGGGACTGGGACTGGGACAGGGACAGGGACAGGGACAGCACTGCGTCTGCAGGCCGATAACGAGATCGATGTTGGACGGTCGAGGATAGCGAAGCGAATAGGAGCTGGTGCATCCATCGAAGGATGATGACGTCGAAGGGGGTTGAGGCAGCAGCCCATCGTGGAGAGGTCATGTATAGGTGGAGCACTGTCGGTCATGGCAGCGCGAGCGTGCAGTGCAGTGCAGCGCAGTGCAGCGTGTGTTTGAGTTGAGCCCCTTAATATTCCCGTTTCTCATCGTCATGATGAGTTTCGGATGGAGACGCATGTGAAGGTGGAACATCATCACTGTCGTTCTCGCCATGTGATTCTCCTTCAGCAGCCGCCGCAGTAGCAGAGTGGGAGCGCGAAGCAGAGGCAGACGCAGACTGATCATCATACTCATCATCATCATCATGCTCACCCGTGCTGTGGCTCGCCGTATCATGACTATAAGCATGAGCATGAGCATGAGCATGAGCATCGCCATCATCGATGTCATCACCTGTGCCATCGCTGTGGCTGTTGCTGTGACTGTTACTGTTACTGCTGCCGCTGCCGCTGCCATTGCCATTGCCATTGCTATTACCATTCCCATTGCCACCTTCATACTCATTCGTGTCTAAACCATCCGCTCCTGCACTTTGGCTTGTATAGCTCGCGGAATCTTCATACTCCCTGTCCTCACCATCCTGCTCCATGTATCCACCATCTTGACTCATCATCTCTTGCTCCTGCCCGTCCTCCTCCCCCTCCTCCTCCATCCACATCCTCTTGCTCATCCTGTTCGCCTCTTTCCTTTCCCACTTCTCTTCCCTCATTTTGATTCTCGCTTCTCTCTGCTCCTCCTTCGTCTTCTTCCTCCTTCTCCTCTCTTGCCATGTCTTCCACATCTTACGTGCGATCATGGTGATGAACCATAGGAATCCACAGAAGAAGCCCAGACATAGAAGGATCAATGCACTCGACATGATCAAATCATCGCGCATATTGCTAGAACCCAAGGGAAGATTGTAATAAACCAAACCAGCGAGTAGTAAGAGATATATTTCAACTTGTGCGAATAGTGCGAGTAGGTCATCTTCATGTCTGAGGTATGGTGAGAAGTAGAGTAGGAGTACCGTATAGAGTGTACATATCACCATTCCCAATTGTAGCTGTGCTTGAGGTGGTGCGAATGCCAGCATAGAGGTGAGTGCTAACTTATTGACACAGTCGATCAACTCCCACCACCAACACTCCGCACTGAAACCAGCATACAGGAAGCCTAACTGTGCCTTGATACGAGACTCCTTCAGATCCTTCTTATTCAATTGTAATAACGCAAAGAAGAAAACTGGAATGCCGACAGGATAGAGTAGGATGAGTGCGATGGCCACGAATGCAAATGTCGTCCATCGATCCGTATAGCATTGTACGCGTAGATCCGTCCATAGGAATGCTCGATCATCAATCTGCTTACATACGAAATGTCTGAGTACCGTCGATGATACATTCGGATAGATGAGGAAGAGTAGATAGAGGAATAGTTTCCAGAATTTCATCGTTGACCTTGCCCTCTCTTGTACGGTTGCATGCTTGAAGCAGAGACATTCAAAGTATTTGGGAAGAAGAATGAACACGACCGTCACCAACAGTAAGGCAACAGGTGCAACGACGACGAACGTAAATTTCTTATAATAAAAATCATACGAGAAGAGACATTGAGCGGATGTGACATTGCTGAGAAGGAAATCCATATTGACCACATCGAATAACAGGACGAAATCTTTGAATGTATTCGGCCATTGAATTTCCAAGCCAGATGAGATGTTGGTGACAACTTGAAGGAAGCCAAGGAAAATCTTCAGCTTATACGTGAAGTCGGAGGGGGGAGGGGGAGGACCATACACCGACATGGCATCAAGACTCGTGGATGATTCAGCATCATATGCATCAACTTCAGCTTCGACGTCAGTATCGGAGGAAGTGCCGGAGGTCATGGAGGAAGGATAAGAATCAGACGGTGTACTTGCACCCGATGCACGTGAGGAGGACACACCACTGCTACTATCACATACATCGCTATCCGATGCATCTGAATCTTCATCCATCCATGATTCCCCATCACTCTCCTCATCCTCCATGTCACTGACAATGTCATCCATCATACTTTCCTCATTCATGCTCGTGGTGTGTGAGTGGAATGCTTGTCGTCCGCTCCGTAGCACGACGTAAAACATGAGCCATAGAGCAAATAAGATAACGAGGACGATCAGAACAGTCACGAAAACATTGGCAGAACCAGTGGGACAAGGCTGGCATGCTCCCCCCATGGTGTCACGATAGCCTTCCAAGCATTGTGTACATAAGGCGGCTGCACGTGATCCTTTACACTGAGTGGAACATTCAAAGTATGGTGGACCACAAACGTCAGTGGGTGGAGACACACCACCGTCACCACCACCATTGTTGGGGGAATCACTCGACAAGGGACGGAAGGCGAGGGACTCAGAAGGGACCACACCTCGTGTCGCTCCATCAGATGCATGACTCATTGGTGCAAGTGCCATAGTCTGTGTCCGATTATGCATGTATGCTAATGTTTGATCTGTTGTTGGTCCAGACGTGTATTGCGCCGCTCCCCCCATGGCCTCTGATCCCTGACAGTTTGAACGAATCGGACATCGATAGAAGTTGAGAGAGGAATTACTCGAACGCCACCAACCGGGTAGGGACTTCAAATTGTAATAAGTCGTACCCGATGAAGTACAATCACCACCAACAGGGCAAGGGACACAGCGATAGATCGAATCTTGGAGATAATACGGTAAGTAGAATCCAGGTTCGCATGCGCATTCTGTCCGTTCCAAGTTTGATTTTCCATGTGCACGGCATGGTTGACATTTTGCCATTCCATAGTTGGTGGCCACATCATTCAATGCACAGCTTAAACATTCATCTTGACCCCAACTGCCGGAGAAACGACCCGGGGCACACGGACGACAGGAACTGGCACGGACGAGATTATTGTACGTGCCAGGGGGACATAGGTTACAACCAGTCGCGTTGCCAAACGTACCAGTTGGGCATGGTGTGCATATACTTTGCCCTGCATCATATGTCCACTCAGCCATGGGGCAATCCTTACATGTTTCTGCCCCCACCTCATCCCCATACGTTCCTTCGCTACATGGTCGACACTCCGACAGTCCATCGATGGGTGCATGCGTGCCAAGGCTACATAAGCTGCAATATGCTTGACCCCGTGTCGAGACCGCACGACCACGTGCACACTCACTACATTGAACGGCACCAGTCGATGGCATGGATGTCCCCTCATAGCATGGAGTACACGTCGTCTGTCCACTGGCGTTCGCAAATCGACCAATACTACATGGCAGACAACGAGTCTGCCCAGGTGATGGATTGGATAGACCAACGTCACATGCGACACAGGTTGCGTGACCTGGTAGGGGTTGTGCACGACCGGCTGCACATGGCTTACATTGCACGGCTGCAAGCTCATCATTATACGAACCAGGGTCACAATTCTGACACATCGTCGCACCAGATACTTGACTATACTTTCCAACGATACACACATCACATACGGCCTGGCCTGCCAATGCAGCAAATGTACCCTTGGAGCAACGTTTACATTCCAGTTGAGCGCGTGCATCTTGATAGGTTCCAGCGGCGCATGCATCACATTGAATTTTCCCCGTACCATTGGAGAATCGACCAAGCTCACATTCATCACAAGACGTCTGACCAACATCGGATTGATGCCGACCCACACCACAATCCATACAACTACTGGCATGGGAGTCGATTCCATACTGTCCTGTTGGACATTGGTAGCACATGGATGCACCCATGCTCGCCATATAGCGACCAGGTGTACATGCTTGACACTCCATACTACCCGATTGCGGTTGTGCGTGACCGATGGGGCACAATGTACAATTCGTTCGACCACTGCCATTATTATATGAACCTGGCGCACATTCAATACAGGATGCTAATCCAGGTACATTGCCATAGCGTCCTATTTGACATGCTGAGCAGACAGTCTGACCCTCGGATGGTTGAGCTCGTCCAACACTACACTTGTGACATGAACGCGCACCTTTGATCGTCTGATAATAGCCTGGCTCACATGGAGAGCATGATGATTGACCGGGTGCATGACTGAATGTTCCCTCGTCACACAACATACATGCCGTGCCTGCCTCTCCATTCTGATACGAACCTTCCACGCACTCCATACATGTTGACTGGGCTGTGACGTTGTTGAACTTGCCAGTGGCACAAGTCGAACACATGGTCGAACGAGAACTAACGGTGAATGTTCCTTCAGCGCATGGCATGCATGATGTCTGTCCGGATGCATCCTGATAGTATCCGGGTAAGCATGGCTCACAACTCACACTGCCGTTGACGTTCGATGCTGTCCCCATCGGGCATCGTTGACATTCCTTTGAATTCGGCTGTATCTCATATCGTCCGATCGGGCAGCGTTTACACGCCGTTTGACCATTTGCATCTTGATAGGATCCAGGTTGACATGGGAACTGTGTGGTGAGTCCGCTGTCGTTACTGAAGAAACCTTGAGTGGCCAACCGACATTGGGAGAAACCACCAGCATCGGCATAACGACCAGGCTCACAAACATCACATGATGATTGACCTTGTGAGATCTGATGACTACCGGCTGGACATTGAGAACAACTACTGCTGCCATTGAACGGAGTATAATGTCCAGTCTCACATGCCAGACAGACAGTTTGACGCTCAACCAAATTATAGTGCCCAACAGAGCATAGTTTACAATTCGATTGACCTGCATTTGCCTGGTATCGTCCAACACTGCACGCCATACATGATGTCTGTCCTGTTGTATTCGCCATCGTTCCTGCATCACAATCGAAGCATCGGGATGTACCAGGCGCATTGGTATATCGTCCTAGAGCGCATTCCGTACAGTTTGTTGCTCCATTCGTGTGTTGATCGAAGCCACCACCACATAGTGTACACGCAGTTGCACCGACTTCATTCGTGTAACGACCTGGGATACAGAGCGCACATGTGGATAATCCAGTCGTAGCAGCTGCACTGCCTGGTGCACATAGTTGACAACTACTTGCTCCTGGTAAGGAAGCATATCGTCCGATTGGACATAAGTCGCATGTATGATTCCTACCCGTCTCATTCGAATATCGTCCTGGTGCGCAAGGCTCACAAGACGATCGACCACGATCCGATTGGAAGCGACCAGCTGAGCAGAGTTGGCATGATGACTCACCAGATGACGATTGACTCGAACCAACATCACATGGTACACACTCCAACGCACCAACACTCGATTGCACATAACCAGGGGGACACAGTAGACAGATCGATACACCGGATACATCCGATGCAGTACCGACGTCACACGGCTCACAAGAGTTGCGTCCATTGGCTGGTTGTTGTGTACCGGGGGAGCAAAGGGTGCATTGAGATAATCCTGTTTCGTTCGAGAAGGAGCCTGGACGGCAATCTCTACACACCGTTAATCCAGTCCCATCGCCATATTTACCCATCTCACATGGCGTACACTCCGTCGCGCCTTGTAGGATTTCATACTTGCCAAATGGACATGCGAGACAGGATTGATTTCCTTCGGCAGGTTGATATCGACCTGCATCACATCGACTGCACAACGACTGACCTGACTGCGTCTGATAGTGTCCACTACTGCATGGTAGACAGGTGGAGGATGCAGGCAGAGGTGCATAGCGGCCAGCCACACACTCCTCACATGTCACACTCCCATTGTTTGCCGTTGCTCGACCAATGGCACATGGCTCACAAGTTTGTTGTCCTGACGTCTGCATGAAATAACCAACGCTGCAAGCTTGACATGATTGCTGTCCGTTGGCTGGTTGAACGGAGCCAGCTGGACAGGGACTACACAACGATTGACCAGTCTCATTCGAGAAGCGACCAGGCTCACACCAAGAACAGATGCTCAATGATGAGAACAGACCATACTGCCCTTCGCCACATGGAAGACAGGATGATGCACCTGATGATGGTTGGAAGCTGCCTGGTGAACATTCACTGCATGTACTCGCATTCAGACCTGCATTGAATGAGCCTGGTGCGCATCGTTGACATGCAGTCAATCCCTGTGTCGCACCAAACTCCCCGACTGGACAGGGTCGACAGGTTGCGTTACCAGGTAATGGCTGATAGAAGCCAAGTGGACAGAGTAAAGAAGAGTTGGCACCAGGAGATGGAGCATACGAACCAGCTGGTACGAGGAGACACGACACTTGACCAGGACTAGACTGATAGCTACCTATCTCACATGGCGTGCAGGTAGATAATCCAGCGACACTCGCAATCATACCAGGCGCACAATGCTCACAATCCGTTGCTCCATAGACAGAACTGATCGTTCCGCTGCCACATAATGTACATTCCGATTGTCCCCATGCCGATGTGAACGATCCCGGTGTACACAGCGCACAGTCACTTTTGCCAGGTAATGGTTGAAATCGTCCTGGTGCACAATCGAGACAATGACTCATCCCTGTTGCATTGGCGAACGTTCCGGTGGCACAATCTCGACATGTTGACTGTTGAGTCGCATCATTGACACTGCCTAAGGGGCAACTCGTACACAACGATTCGGATGGGAGTGATGTAAAAGTTGTGGCTAAACATTGATCACATGTGGATGCACCCGTACGATTTCCATAGAAGCCAACACGACAGGCAAGACAGAGTGTCTGAGCCCATGATGGATTATAGTAACCTCGCTGACATGGGTCACAATGGGTCTGGCCATTGAGTGGTTGGACGGTACCAGGAGCACATGACCAACATTGTGTCGCAGCCGTTGCATTTCCCATCGATCCAGCTGGGCACACTTGACAACTGGATTGACTCGTCTGTGTATTCAACTTACCGAGCTCACAGGGCAAGCATGATTCAGCACCTTGTTCCGGTTGGAAATATCCCTCGGGACATGGCTGGCAGGATGATGTGCCATTCGAGGCTTGAGCACGTCCAGGTTCGCATAGACTGCATGCGACCACAATACCACCAGTACTATAGCTGCCACTATCGCATGCGACACAGGAAGTTCCACCACTGGATGGTTGGTATTCGCCGGCAGGGCAGCCACCACATGTTGAACTTCCATTCGTTGAACTCATCGTTCCAGCTGCACATAGCACACATGAAGTAGCAGCAGTCGATGATTGGGCTCGACCAGCGACACACTCACGACACTCTGTTTGTCCACTGAGCGCAGTCGCACGACCAGATGGACAATCGAAACATATCTCTGCTCCTGATTCATTCATATAATGACCAGCCGTACAAGGCTGACACATTCGTTGTGCAGGGAGACTGTTGGCTGTTCCTGGCGGGCAACGTGTACAATTGACACTGCCTTCATCAGATTGATACAAGCCAGGGGAACAATCATCGCATGTCAGACCACCAGGTGAGGCACGGTAGCGTCCTTGCGTACAGAGTGCACAACTTGTACTGCCTGAGCTGGATGCAGCTCGACCAGCCTCACATTGAATACATACACTTGCATCACGATCTGGTTGATACGTGCCAGGTTCACAAGAGGAGCACACAATCGTTCCATTGTTGGATGCAGCTGATCCGGGTTCGCACGCCTCACATTCAGCCATTCCTTCACTCCCCGCACTCTTCCCAACTGGACATAGACTACACTTGATCACACCATCCACTGCATCCACTGCAGAGTAGGAGCCCTTGGAACATGCAGAGCAGGACGAACGACCGGTCGCATTGGAGAAGGAACCACTGTTACATGGAAGACAGAGGGACATACCAGACGTCGGAGCATAACGTCCGACCTGACATGGCTTACACATTCCCAGACCTTGCTCATCTGCATATGTGCCGGGTAAGCAATCCGTACATTTTTGTTGAGCCGTGGCGTTGGTTGCTTTCCCAAGCTGACATAACTGACATGTTGCAGCTCCCGTTGATGGTGCGAAACGTCCAGCAGTGCAATCCTCACAGCTCGTACTTCTCTGCGTGATCTGTGCGCTACCAGCATCACATGGAATTTGTGATGTACTCCCCCATTGCGATGTATAGTGGCCCGCATCTGTTGACTGACAGATGGCTTGATCAGGATTGGGATTATACGTACCAGGTGCACATCGACTACAATTGGTCGAAGCAGTGAAGCTCGCATATTCACCGGCCAGGCATGGTATGCATGATGTTGCACCCGTGTCATTCATGTGACGACCTGATGGACATGGATCACATAGAATCGATCCAGACCCAGAACTAAATCGACCTGGCTCACAACGATCACATGAGGTCAATCCATCTTGACCAGCGTGACGACCAGACTGGCATGGAGGACACTCACTCAATCCTGACTCATGACTGGCTCGACCAGATGGGCACATCATGCATTCCGCCTTGCCTGCTGCTGGCTGATACGAACCACCAGTGCAGTTCGAACAGCTGGATTGACCGGATTGAGATTGTGACGTGCCAGCACTACACAGCAGGCATGATTCGGAGCCATTGTGCGCGGAGTAGCTGCCACTCGAACATGACTCACATTGAGCAGCACCAGTATTCGGACCATGAGTACCAGTGGGACAGAGGAGACATGCACTTTGACCTGGTAATGGTTGATACGTAGTGACTGGACAATCGTAGCACGTCATCAGCCCAGTATCGTTGCCAAATTTCCCTTCGTCACATGACGGACAGATGGCCAAGCCTTGTTGATCCCCTCGTGTTGTGATTTCACATGGTGTGCACTCACTCATGCCTGGTGTTGGCGCATGGTAACCCAATGGACAGGGGTCACATGCGATACTCCCATTGCGCGCTGTCACCTTACCAGCCTCACATGGCGTACATACCGTTCCCGATGTACCCAACCAATACTGACCAGCGACACATTCGTCGCATCCTGTCTGACTCGATTGTGGCTGAACTTGACCATTGCCACATGGGTAACACTGTAATAGACCAGTCTGATTGGCAAATGTTCCAGCTGAGCAGTCCGTGCATGAGCTCTGACCTGACTGCAAGGTCGCCTTACCGAAAGGGCATGGAAGACAAGTATCATTGCCACTCATCGATTGATAGCGACCAGACGCACACTCGGTACACACACTCAATCCAGCAACATCAGCAAATGTACCGGCGTCACATGCGGAACATTGCGCCGAACCTGACTCCTTGGTGAAACGTCCCAATGGACAAAGCAAACAAGTGGCTTGAGCTTGTAACGGTTGATGACTGCCAGTTTCACATTGTGAGCACTGTGTCGCACCTGATTGATTACTCATGGATCCAGGCGCACATGGAGTGCATAATATGGCGCCACTTGCTTGTGCGAAATAACCTGGTGCACATGACGGACAGAATGGTGCTCCCTGTGCAGCTGATGCCGATCCAGCCAAGCAATCCACACATGATGTTGCACCCGAGACATTGGTGAATTGTCCTCCATCACACAGTGAACAGGCAGTGGTCGCCTGGAAGGAAGTGGCCGAACCCGGTGAACAGAGGGAACAATTCGTCTGACCCTGCTGGGGCTGCTGTTGACCACGAGGACATGGGAAGCAACTAGATAGACCAGTCTGATTGGAGTAGTAACCAGCATCACACAGACTGCATTCTGTTGCACCTGTTCCATCATATGCTGATCCTTGAGGACATGGCAGACATTCGGTGTGTCCAGGTGTTGGTGCATAGCGTCCACTGCTACATTCTGGGCATATGCTACTTCCATTGACATCCCCACTTGCGCTCCCGCTTGGACATGGTAAGCATGTACTCTTACCGTCAGCGGGCTGATACGTTGATGGTGGGCATAACACACACGTAGATTGACCTGTCTGCGGTTGTACGCTCCCTGCCAGACATCGTCGGCATTGTGTGAGACCGGTGGTATTGCTGAAACTGCCGCTTGGACAAGGTTGACAGAATGGTTGCTCTGGGTTTGCTTGATACTCACCCACACCGCATAATCCACATGATGTCTGACCTTCACTTGCTTGACTACGACCCGGCTCACATGCGATACAGCTGGTCGCATTGGTGATGGTGTTATAACTTCCCGCTCCACACGGCAGACATGAGGCAAGAGCACTGGCATCCGGAGCAGTGAATCGACCTGCGGGGCAAACGGAGCACGATGTTGAACCCAGTGAAGGTGCGTATGTTCCCGGGCCACATGGACGACACTGAATCGATCCATTGATATTGGAATAGTATCCTGTGGCACACAGTGGACACTCGTCCAACCCCATTCCACTCGCTGCACTTCCTGGCTGACATGGTTGACACACACTGGCACCAGTCAATGCTTGAAATCGACCGGGCTCACAACTTTGACATTTGGTGAGATTCGTCGTTGGACCGTAGGTGCCAGTTGAACAGAAGCTGCATGACGATTGGCCAGCGTTCAATGTGAATTGGCCCAATGAGCATACACTGCAATGACGCTGTCCAGAGAGAGGCTGATGAGATCCGGGATGACAATCGATACAGGTGAGTGCACCAGAGGTGTTGACATAGCGTCCAGCGAGACAGGGACTACATTGAGCAAGATTCTCCACGCCTGCAAATCGTCCAGCTACACAGAGTGAGCATGTTGATTGTCCATTCAATGGCTGCGCGGAACCAGCGGAGCATCCAAAACAGATCGTCAAACCAGTGTCATTGGAGTAGCGACCAGCGTCACATGCACGACATTGCGTCAAACCACTGACATCTGCATAACGACCAGTATCGCAATCGTCACATGATGATTGACCAGTTAGCGGTTGACTGGTTCCCTTAGGACATAGCGTGCATTGAGTCGTTCCATTGACGTCTGAATATTTCCCACTCTCACATGCACTGCATACCGTTGCACCATTGACAGTGGTGAGTGTTCCAACCGGACAGAGCAGACATGTGGTTGCACCTTGTGCCGATTGATACTTTCCACTTGAGCACAGTGCACACTCTGTCTGTCCACTCTCATTCGCATATCGACCGGATTGGCAAAGGAGACAGCGGGAGGCACCTCCACTGGACATGTAGCGCCCAACGTCACATGCATCACACACACTCATGCCTAAACGACCAGCGAAACGGCCAGATGGACAGACGTCACACTCAACGGAACCATTGATGGATGTGTAGCTGCCCAAGCCACACAAGGAACAGATGCTTCTTCCAGTCAGATCTTGAAAGCGACCTTCTCGACACTGCTGACAGGAGGATGAACCACTCAATGCTTGCATGCGACCTGCACTGCAATCGCTACAACTCATGCTCCCATTCACATTCGTAAACTTGCCAGCCACACAGTCCGTACAAGAACTCTGTCCTTCATTATCATTCGATTGTCCAGTCGGACACAGTTTGCATGCACTACTCCCCGCTGCTTGTTGGTATGTGCCAGCTGGACATTTGTAGCATTGTTGTAATCCAGTCTCATTTGCATACTGCCCAACCTCACATAACTCACATTCAGTCAATCCCGTTGCCGGACCATGATGACCGAGTGGGCATGGGAGACAGGAGGCAACGCCGCTGCTTGAAGAGTAATGACCAAAACCGCATGCAACACACGTAGTGGAACCATTCAATGGCTGCTCCTCGCCAGCATGACATTGCACGCAACTACTGCGGCCAGTATCGGGTTGAGCCTCTCCAGCTTCACACTCCACACATATGGTCATACCAGGTAATGGTGCGTGAGTTCCGCCGGCGCATGCATCGCAGCTCGATTGATTCGTACGATTATTGAACCTTCCAGGCTCACATAACGCACACACTTGTGCACCAACCTCACGACTCACTCGGCCAATCGGACATGGACGACAGGCCGTCATACCGTCAGTATCCGCATATGAAGCGATGGGACATGGCATACATTCCGTGCTACCATTGAGTGGATTATAAAAACCCAACGCACACAACTGACATGATGATTGTCCTGTGTTGGACGCATATTTACCCGATTCACATTGTTTGCAGAAGAGTGCACCGCTCACATCGGAATAGTAACCTTTGTAGCAATCATCACACTCACTCGCACCAATCGTCTGGGTCCATCGTCCGGGTTGGCACATGAGACATGAAGTCTGACCTGCATATGGTTGGTTGGATCCAGCCTCGCACGCAGTGCAATTCTCTGCTCCAAGTATGGCATTCGCTCGTCCAACTTGACATGCCGCACATGCACTCACCCCTCCTGTCCCATTGCCATATGTGCCTTGTGGGCATAGCTCACATGAGACTGCGCCAAGTACAGCACTGAATTGCGCGTTGGGACATGGGAGACAAGATGAGGATCCAGTCAGTGGCTGATAGAAGCCACGCTCACATTGCTGACAAGTGCGTGAACCATTGACAGACGCATATTCACCTGCGATGCATCGCTCACAACGAGTCGCAGATGGACTTGGGTTGAATGTACCAATGCCACAATCGATACATTCCGATGCACCAACCACATCCTGATAGCGACCAGCAGAGCATTGAAAACATTCCGTCAAACCAGTCATGTTGGAAAATGTTCCACCATCACATTGCTCACATGCCGTCTGACCAGAGGCAACAGTGAAACGACCAACGTCACACGCGTCACACGACGTCTGACCACTCAACAACTGCTTATGACCCTGTGTGCAGGGTTGACATTGTGCACTCCCATTGACGCTCGTATACGAACCTGGCTCACATGTCTGACATGAGAATGCTCCAGGTATATTCATCGCTCGGCCAGCGATACATGCATCACAGACAGTGGCACCAGATGAGGATTGTGAGCGACCCAACGGACATTCCATACACCTCTGCCATCCACTCATATTCGAGTAATGTCCGGGCAAGCAAGGAGTACAAGTGTCTGCACCATCTAGCTCCATGTATGTCCCCGCTGGACATAACGAGCATGATGTCGCGCCAAGTGCATTGTTTGCTGATCCCGGTGAACATTGAGGACAAGTTATCGTTCCATTGGCACTGGTATAGCGTCCAGTCTCACAGAGAGCACAGATGGTGGCACCAGGTGAAAGCGCATGCTTACCGACTGTACATGAATGACATGCACTTGCACCGCTGCCATCCATGAACGATCCTGATGGGCATGAGTCACATAGAGTCGTTCGTCGAGTCTGATTGGAGTATCGACCCAAGTCACAGACTTGACACTGTTGTGTGGCCTGTGCACTGGAGAATGTTCCCATCGGACAATCGACGCATGTCAACGAACCATAATCGGAGGTGAAGGTTCCTGCTTCGCATGCAACACAGGTTTGTGCACCAAATGATGGCTGAGCAAAACCAGGACTACATTGTTGGCAGGATAATTGACCAGCAGACGGTGATGCACGACCTGGCGAGCATGGACTACACTCAGCTGCAACAGTAGCGAGGTATGTACCAGACTCACAAGCTTGACAGGCGATGGATCCTGTCGCATTCCGATGACCGGTTTGATTGACTGCAACATATCCGAGCTCACACACACGACATGCTGGTTGGCCGAATTGATCATTGTACTGTGCGAGCGGACAGACGAGACACGCCGTCTGACCTGAGTTTGGTTGGTAGAATCCTTGACCACATGGGATGCAAGTGGTGCTACCATTGACGAATGTGTACGAACCTGGTCCACATATCTCACAACTAATGCTTCCACTGACGGATGATGCACGACCCACTGGGCATTGCTGACAGGAGGTCGCACCACTCCTCTCACTGAAACGACCTGTCTCGCAGAGAATGCATGTGGTGGCTCCGATGTCACCGTTGAAACGACCAGGGCTACACTCGGAACAGAAGGGTGAACCTGTCACTGAACTATACTTTCCTTCACCACATTGATTACATACACTCGCACCCGTTGCTGATGTCGTTCCTCGTGCGCATGGAGTGCAGTCTGTTGCAGCCGTCGTGTTCGAATACGAGCCGGCTGAACACACCGTACAACTAACCTGACCAGACAATGGTTGAGCTTTACCAACGCTACATGCATCACAACTGCTACTGCCACTCTGTGTCTGTACATAACCTGCACTACATGATGTACAAGTGATGACCCTCTCACCCACGCTAAACTTCCCGCTCGCACAGTCACTGCAGCGTGATGCACCCGCACTATCAGCAAAGGTTCCTGACGAGCAATTGCTACACGTACTCATTGCACTCAATGGTTGAGCCGTGCCTGACTCACAGGGAAGACAAGTGCTGGCACCAGTATTGGGTTGAACTTGACCAGCCGGGCATGGTAGTTGCTCATATGCCCCATCGAATGGTACATAATGGCCCGGTGCTGCTCGCTCGCATGTGACCCGACCTGATGATGACGTGAATCGTCCAATCGGACATCGATAGCAGAATGTACGACCCGTTGCATTCTGGAATGAACCACTCGAACAACGTTGACATTCGACTTGACCAGCACTGACGGCGAATGTTCCAGCATCACATTCAGCACAGACGGTTGCACCACTCGTCACACCAGCAGATGGGGTCGATGCATAACGACCGGCCACACAAAGGTCACATACCCATTCACCTGTCTCATTCGAGTATGAACCTCCATCGCATGGCTTGCATGCATCTTGTCCTTCCCCTAATTGACTTTGACCAGGTAGACATGTGAGACATGATGTGGCACCAGTATTCGGCTGTTGATGGCCAGACGGACATGGCAAACATTCAGCTTGACCAAGACTTGGATTATATGTACCAATGCCACATGGAGGGCAGGATGCACTGCCGTTCGATGCACTAGCTGTACCGGCATGACATGGCTCACATACCAATCGTCCAGGTGTATCCGTGTAGGTTGTTGGAGGGCATAACTCACATGCGGATGCGCCAGTGTACGGACCGTACGTACCGGTCGGGCATTGCAGACATGTTGCCTGTCCAACCAGTGGATTATATTCACGCTGTGGACATGGCTGACATTCCTGTGCACCAGCACCACTGGCATCCTTCGTTGAGAAGGTTCCAATACCGCATGTATAACAACGAGTCAATCCAGTGGCATTGCCGAATAGACCTGCGTCACACTCTAAACATACACCTTGACCCTCCTCACTCTGATATTGCCCTAAGCTACATTGCATGCACGATGTTTGACCTGGTTGAGGTTGTGACATTCCCGCTGCACATGGTCGACAGTTTGCTGATCCTGTCACATACTCGGAGTATCGACCTGATGGACACTGCGTGCATGCAGCGGCACCAGTCTGCGCACTGAATGTACCACTGAAACACTCGTCACACACAGACATACCCTGCGAGCCAGCGAAGGTACCAGACGAACATGGAGAACATTGCTGTTGGGCCGTCTCATTGCCATACGTTCCAATCGGACACAACTTGCATCCTGCTTGTCCACTGAGGCTTTGATACTCTCCAACACCACAAGCCGTGCAGTTCGTTGCACCCGACCCATCCGGCCCCTGTTGTGCATAGGTACCAGCCAAGCATGCTTGACAGGATGTACTGCCACTCTCCGTCGTGAAGAATCCATTCGCACATGGCAAGCACTGCGCTTGACCAATCAGATCTTGATACGAACCAGAGGGACATGGCGTGCATGTAACGGAGCCAGTCGAATATGAACCAGCAGCACATGGAAGATAAGACACACTCACCCAAGCAGGACTCAAACTCAGGCTGCCACCGTCCTGAATGAGAGTAATGGAGAGGGAAAGTGCTGAGCCAGCAGGTAATTGGCATGATAAGCGTGTCTGCAGCGTTGTCTCCTCTCGTTGTACATCCGAGCATAGGATGCCTCCAACGAGCACGGTTGGTAATCCTGGGCCGAAATTCTCTCCCTCCAATGTGATGCGCTCTCCTCCCGCACGCATACAATTCGACGTTGATGTACCCTCATCGATCGCACACCCACTCACACGTGTTAGATTGGCGATCGCATACGACACAAGGTTGAGTGGCTGAGAGAATAGTTTGTTACGATAGACAACAACGGGTAGATCCTCTCCCGCACCACTCGATAATGTACAATACACTCGTGTTGGGGAGCTGAACTCGACTGGAGCACAATCCATCGTTCCGACACGTACAGCCAACTGATCCGAGGCAGAGCCAAATGCACTCCCAATCAATGTCAGACGTGTACCACCGACTGTTGGACAATCGATCGTACTGTTATCGGATTGATCCATACAGCCACGCACAGACTCGACGAATGGAGGAACGACATAATTATACGTGTCACTGCTCGGTGCAGAATCCTGATTCAATGCACGCACAGTGAAGTGGAATCCACTCCCAGTCCCACTCTCCGTCTTACAGCTGATTGTTGTGTTGTGTGTGTTTGGGTAGATTTCGACATTGCCACATGGTCTCGGTGTGTCCGTTGCATCCCTTGCATACGTGACGGTGATGAGACGTGGATCATTGCCGACATGTTGAACCGTGAGAAAGATGAGATCACCCGATGAGAACTCACCCGTATAATCCGTCTGACCGACATCATCCAATCGAGGACGTAAGGTCGCAGGTAAGATGAGTGGTGCAGGATAGGAGATCGTATCCGCACTCAATGGTGAAACAAGAAGATCGGAGCGAAGTTGGAATCTCAGGCCAGCTCCAACACCGATGCTCACACGACATGCAACAGTCGAGTTCGGATGGGTGTCATGCAAGGTGGCTGGTAGGAGTATACAAGGGAAGAATGTTGCTCCAATACCATACTCAATGGATGTCACCGATTCATTCGTACCAAAGTTGAAACCATCGAAACTCACATCAAATGGAGTCGATGAATAGACTGGATCACGAGCCGGTGGGATGACAAGTGAAGTAGTGGGCAGCCCGATGGGGGTTGAAGTTGATGCATCCCATTCCCGCAAGCTCAACGGCTTAATCGTTGGCCCGGCAAAGGATAGATAGGGCTGCTCGCCACTCTGACCATCGACTGTGATGCGGACAGGTAGATTATATCCACCCAATGGCATATGTGGTAGAATGCATGTAACACGTGTTTGGTCCGTGACCAATGTAACATCGTCACACGAGTTGGTTGAATCGATCCTAACGGAGATGAGTGACTGATTGCTACCAAAGTTCGTTCCATCAATCGTCAATATGCCACCGCCACTCACACCACACCCAGCTGCCTCTGGATAGGAATCTTCCAAACATCCACTCAATGAGCTGATAGTCGGTGCATGATATGATAGCATATGAGGGGACGAATACGTACTTGCTTGACCAGCCACAGTTAGGATGATGGGAAGATTGAGGCCGGTGCCGGCCGGCGCAACGAAAATTAAGCGCGTATGATTGACGAATTTGACATTGGCATCGATGTCGATTGTTTGCCCATTGACCTCGAGAGTAAGTGTGGCCAACTGTCCAATCCCAAAGTTCGATCCAATCAATGTGACATTCGTACCACCGATCGTTGGGATGATTGTCGGCCAGACATCCGTGATGATGGGTGCGCGATAGTGGAAGGGCCACGAGTTGGATTCATACTCACTCACTCGTACACTGAAGGTTGTACTCCCTTCACCAGGTGGTACAGCACATTGAATCTGGATGTGATTCTGTCCGATGCCGACTGGAGTACATAATAATGGAGGTCCATCCATACGTGATGGTTGAAAGTAGGTCGACGCAGCAAGGCCGAAATTATGGCCAACGATCGTCAATGTTTCACCACCTTGCGTACTACCACTGGATGGAGTGGCACCAGTGATGACCGGTGGCGCATAGGAGAAGAGAGTCGTGTTGGACTTCTGACCACCAGTCGTCACACTCACATTCAAATCGTTCCCTTGACCAGGCTTCAATGTACAAACGATCGTGTAGGTTGAATAATACGTTGGTAAGGATGTCACTTCACACTGCTGTGAGCCAATCATGACTGTGCCAGATGTGGAGAATGCGTATCCAGTCAACGTGATCAATGCTCCACCTTGTGTTGGCGCCGTGTTTGGTTGGATGGCATAAATGAGTGGTGCATCGTACGAGAAGTTGAGCGAGTTGGATTGTTGACTACCAACAATGACATCTACGGCTACATCACGACCTTGACCAGCTGGCATGCGACACGTGATGCTCGTCTGACTCCAGCCAGGTGGAAGTTGGGAACACACAACACTGGATGCACCACCACCAACATACACCACACCGGAGCGACCAAGAGAGCGACCGGACAATGTCAGTGTATAACCACCAGCTGGATCACCATGTGTAGGAGAGATGGCCGTGAGTGTTGGTGGAAGGTAGAAGAATGAGATGATATTACTCTGTTGCAGACTGGTTGTGATACGAATATCCAACTGTCCCACTCCCTCCGGTGCCATGACAATGATGATGGAATCATTATGGAATTCAAGTGTTGTCAATGCACCACCAACCACTGTCTGTGGCGTCACCGGTGGGAAGCCAAAGTTCAATCCAGATAGCGTCAATGGGTAAGCACCGGATGAAAGGCCTGTCGTCGGGCTGATAGAGAGAATGTGGGGAGCATCGTAACTCCATGGGTACGATAAGGAGGCTTGATCAGCAACATACATGACTAGTGGCTGGTTCGCACCACTACCACGTGGGGTGTAGCATTGTAGAGTGGTTGCATTGAGTGTGGCAACGATGATGGTACATGTTTCACCTCCCAATGTCACACGCGTCGCATCGCCGAATCCAAACGAGAAGCCCGATAGAGTGAGGAGCGTGCCATCAGATGTTGGGCCATGAGCAGGTGTCACGGTAAGGATGATGGGCGGAGTGTAGGAGAAGGTCGCAACATTGCTCGCTTGCCCACCGACAGTAATCTGCACCTCAACATCGCTTCCTTCACCCTGTGGTAGAATACAACGACAGTTTGTATCATTCCGAAGAATGATCGGACAGTTGCGTCCACCGACTTCGACCGTTGCATTCGTGAATGCAGGATCACTGAATCCACTGCCAACTAATTCGATCGTCGATCCACCATCTGTGTAACCAAGACCCATCACCAATGGCACGCTATGGATCATAGGCGAATAGGAAAAGAGAAGAACATTACTCATCTGCCCACCACTCGTGACAGTGACAGGTAAGTTCGCACCATGCCCAATCGGTAATGCACATTGAATGGTCTGGTGTTGATAGATGCCAGCATTGGTTGGACACACCCATGCTCCAACACGGACTTCACCACTCACTCCAAACGATTGACCAGTTAAGGTCAGGAACACATTGCTACCGCTCCTGGCTCCACGAGGCGATAAGGTGTCAATGATGGGCGGATTATAACTGAACTCAACAAGTGGTGGTGTTGGATTGATATTGTCATTGACTTGACCAGCTGAGGTCGTTACAGTCACACTCAAATTCGCACCAAGACCTGGAGGGAGTTGGCACCAAATAGTCGTGTGAGTTTGAGAGCGAGTAGGAGGGCAATAGAAAGGACCAATACGAGTGGATGAGATGAGAGAGAAGGATGAGCCAGTAATGGTCACTGTTATTCCACCTTGTGAATCATAATGATTGGGTGTGATGGAGTAGAGAGTTGGAGGTAGATAATCAAATAGTGCCGGTATGGCATTCGTCTGTCCACCAATGGTGACATAGACAGGTTGATCGATACCTGCACCAGCTGGTGTGAGACATATAATCTTTCGTGCATCCCAGCTTGTGTTGGCCACGCCACTGACTTGGCACGTCAATCCTCCCAATGTCACACTACCCGTGCAGCATGGGCCAAAATTCCCACCAACGATCGTCACCAATTCACCACCGGCTGTGGTACCATTGGGTGGGAGTAAGTCAGAGATGTCAGGAGGAGGATAGTCATATAGAACAGTGTTGGAGACTTGACCTTCCACGGTCAACACGAGTGGGTTGTTGAGACCTAAGCCAGGTGGCACTGCACACACGATATGAGTATGATTCCAGTTCAACACCGGTTCGCATACATCATCATTGATCGTGACTGTACTCGCTGCTCCATAGCCGAAGCTTGTTCCAATCAATGTGACCAGTCCAGATTCACTGCCATTGCCACGAATGATTGTATGGATGATAGGAGGTGCATAATGATACTGCAGCATAGTGTCGCTGCCATATGGAACGGCATTGGGTGAGCATAAGAAATGATCTCCAACCACCCAAGATGGGTCCTTATCGTTGCGCAGCTGAACACAATACTGTCCTTCAATCACACCGGACCTGGAGTAAGTCAAGTAGTATGGCGACTCACCAGGGACACAGAACCAATTGGATGGGAAACTTCCAAAGCCTTGATTCGTATACCATTCATCTGGCTCAAGGATCTGTGTACAACGATAGTTCTGTCGATACCATGGAGGGACGGGATCATTGTAGCTATATACCGGCGGCATGAAATATTTCCAATCGACAACATCACGAAATGCCGAACCACAGAACCATGCTTGTGTCCATAGATGTGTTTGCATATCCAATGGATCATCCATGTTGAGACAGTATGGGAAGATGGATTGTGGAACATTGGAACCACGCCAGAAGAATACATCATTGGGCCAACGAGGAAGATGAGAATTGCGAAGACCACCGCAAGTCGTCACAACAACCTCAGGAAAACCTTGACCATAAGGGACTGTACATATGATATCCGTTTGATTGTATGTGACGATGGTGCAATTGTTGATAAATCCTGTCACCATACTTTTGAGTTGCAATGTTGGCGCTTGTGAACATACAGCCAAGTCCGTGAAGGCCATTCCTTGCACATGATAGGTGCAGCCACCAGACGTTAAACATCCTGACATGGATGCAGACCAGATGATGGGATTGGTGACACTCACCGTGAGGGATGCACCAACTGTTGCCTTGTTCGTTCCTTGCCATGCCAAATTGACGGGTGTCACCGTATAGGTTCCACTGCGATACGCTTTGAGCCCGATGTGACATAGACCACCGCTGAATACACATGCATCACCAGTCGGTGTGAGGTTGGTTGGGTCATTGGATGTAATGCCACATGATGCGCCATTGTAACCATCCACTATCATACCACTCGAATCCACACACTCAATCGTAACAGTCACGAGGGAGCGGAGTGTATAACTACCTGGTGTCGTACTAGGAGTGCGAACCTTAAAGGTTGTGCACGTGTCCTCATTCCAATAGACGGTCTGAGCAGAGGAGGTATCATAGCCATACGATGAAGAATCCAATACACGAATGATGGCCAATCCAACTGAATTGCATGAGACGGTTGCACTCGACGCGACACCATTGACGAATGTTAATGCAGCATTCGAGATGGTGGCACGACTGGATGCAGGCTCCAGGTACATGGTTGCTGTGGCAGACATATCAACGAGATTCCCCCACGCATCCTGAATCTCGATGCGTGTGCCATACGTCTTTCCTGTGCCATACTCACCAGGTGTCAATGTGTACGGATCGATGACAACAAACTTGTATGGTGCACCGGCGACAAATGTCAGTGTGCTTGATGGAGGCAACACATAGCCAGTCGAATATGGATCCGTAAAGGAAACACTCACTGTCTCAGCCAGACGATCGGTGAGATTCAGTATGACTTGCCCATCCACCAATCGTGCATCCCGCACACCGCCGCCATGACCTGATACAAACACACTGATGGTTGCATTATATCCAGCATACACCGGTCGATCGGATGCATCGGCTAGTGTGAGCGTGAGGAAGATCGGATCATCACATGATGATGTACGTGTGGGTGGATTGTATGCAGCATGAATCTTCGTTGGTGTATTGGTGAAGTAGACATCCCCGCTGCCAAACGTGGTGAGTGAAGGAATATTATTCGGGTTCGATGTTGTGATGGTATATTGCCCGGCACTCCCACCACTCACTTGGACACTCGCATAGCCGTCGATGAATTGCACTTGTGAGGGAGTGACGATTACGCCACCCGATATACTCACACCAATGTTGCCACTGGTCCCAGTGATGACATTGCCATAACTATCCTTCGCCACCAATGTGACTGTTGCCGTTTGCCCCACTAATGCTGATCCAGCTGGAGTGCGAACAAACTCCACCGTCGTCCACTCCCCGACATAGAACGTCAGTGTGATGGGTGCCGGGATGGCAAAATGAGTTGGGAATGGATCCACTACCGTGACGGTGACGACTTCCGCCACGGGGTCACTCATGTTAAAATCCGCCAATGAATTCAAGAAGAATACTCGTTGAGGACAGACGGCACTACCGGAGCAACGGATGCCAACATAGCCACTGTAAGGGGTACCTTGAAAGGTAGGAGCGACTTTGCCCATGGGGTCACGCGCAGCTAACTCAACGTTGAAGGTCGAACCAGCCGGTGTAGAGGCGGGTAGATTAAGGATTTGGAACATACTCGCTATCGGCAGACAGCATGCATCATATTGATAATAGGCGCCACCTTTGTTGCCGGTTGTAATGATGAAATCAAAGTTATGTCCACTACTATCGCGCATGATCATCTCTCTTCGTCCTTCATTGAATCCCAGCCATATGACTTGATCGATCGGTGGTGGATAGGAGTCATACCGTGCAATACTGTACATCTCACCGGGTGACAGAAGTTTTTCATACACATGAAGCTCATCAAGGAAGCCAGCATAGGAGCCGAATACGGGATTCAATGGAGCGCTGGCAACAATGGCGACACCGCGACCAACGAATGCGGACGCGAAACGATCAGATAATAAGAAACCATTATGCCATAAGGTTTGAATACCAAATAACGCATCGTATTGAAAAGCGACAGGAAACCAGACGGATGACTCAAATAGGAATGGTGTAGGTGAGCAAGCCATCAAATCATTGCCACCACCGAATGACATGCGCAAACAACCACTATTGTCCACACCGACAGACAAATATTCATTGGCCGCGTAGGTGGAACCCAATGAAAAAATTCCGCCACCACCCGTTGCACTCGTCTGATAGATCCACACGGTAATGGTGAAACTCTTCCCTGCCAACATGATATTATCAGCAGTATTGGTGTAGACCGCCATGCCACTTGGCCCTTCCCAATGTGCATTAGCCATATAGTAATCTGGACAGAACTCCTTGTCCAATTGGAACAGGATCGGTATGCTTGAATAGAATACACCCGATCGTAACTCCAATAAACAATATGCTGGACCAGAGTTTGTGAGCAGGATGAGACAGTTGCCATCTATACATGCAATGCCACCCGTTGCTCCATTCGTGTTGAGCTTGAAGGTACAACTACCAGCTCCACCGATATTCACCGCTGTCACGAACACTTCACCATTATACTCCGGTGCAATGTTGCCATAGGCATCATACGCACGTGCATACAGGGATAGTTGAACATTCTTCAATGCGCTCAATGTCTTGTACGGTGAGTCCAACATGATCTTGACTAGTCGTCCTGGCAGGAAGTCGTACACACCCGACGCCATGAATGCAGGTGTTATAGTCAGATTCGGATGAAAGGAAACGAACTCCAATCGAACGCTTTGTGCAGTTCTCGAGATGAGATTGACTGGTAGGACACTCGAACCCAATGTGAAATTAATCATCGCTTGATTGGCCACACGATGATTCAAGTATACATAGGCATATGGGTCCGTACTTGATCCAATGGCACGAATGCCAATAATTGCTGGTAATGTACTATTGACCAACGCACTTGGTAATCCGTTCGCATCGGCCACCGTGAGTGAGAGGTCATATGAGCTGGAGACGGAGATAGCAGCGGATGGTGAAGGATACAATGCATAGGTCGTCGCCACACCAGACCAAACCGCACGACTCGTCGCTGACACATCATAGCCAGTATTGGCGCTATCTTGCAAGGAGAGAAGAGAGGCAAGAGAGGAAGACGAGATGAGTGTGACGGAACCAGTACCAGTGGCAGGATCAATGTTGACCACTCCACCACCCATGACAGTGACACCTCCACTTGCCACGAGCGTGACCGACGTTGCTTGTCCCTTGAGCAATGTATAGCCACAGGCGCCCAATGCAACAGTCACCACTATAGGATCACCAACATCAACGGCATCGATTGGAAGGAAGTAGAAGGAATAAATATTGGTGAAGGTGACAGAGAGTGACGTTGGTGGAATAGAATAGAATATATTGCTCGTATCAGCAGCGGTGAATGTGACTGTTTGTGTGGTGGATGATTGGACCATGAAATGTGCTTCTCCATTGACGAACGTATTCTTCGCTGTACTTCCGTCTGTGCTGATCATGCCATCCCCATCCCACATGATATTGGATGCTGAGCCAAACGATGCTTGGACTTCACCTCCTTGAAATGCATGCACCACACCAGAATCCCAATCGATCACTTGTACACGAAACTCATATCCAACATTCACACCCGCACATGTCGCACCCGATACACGTAATTGTAGTGGCATCGGTAGACAGAGTGGATTCGTATAGTTGTTGGCGAAGGTTGGTCGACCTGGATAGACATCAGCTGTGGTTGGATAGAATTGGATGGGAGCTTGCATACCTGCACTATCCGTCACTGTCACCGCCGTCTCCATCTGTTCTGTATTCGGTGTCGTGAATCGTAGCCATGCAATGAGTTGATTGTTTGAGTGGAATATATTGTTGAATGCCAATGCTGTCTGTGTGGCATCAAAGTATTGCTGACGAAAGATTCGAACTTCATCAATGTTGCCTGGAACAAAATTCGACTCATCACTCGACATCATCAGACTCATAGAGGTCGTGGCCACAAGAGAAGTGGAGACACTATCGGAGGCAAGTAACACACCATCACCATACAGAAAGCGACTACTGGTGCCAGTCGAGTATCGCACACTCAACAACCAATGACGCCATACATACACATCATTCCGACTACCACCGGAAAGTATGCTTGTTCCACTCCGTGAGTCATAGGATACTTGAATGTCATTATTGACGTATTGTAAGCGTAATTGTCCACCAGCTTGATTGGCTCCATTCGATGTTCCATAACTCAACAGTGTTTGAATGCCACTACTACTGGCTCCACGTCTCACCCATAATGAAACAACATAGTCCACACCTTGGAATGCACTCGCCGGGGTGAAACTAGACCAATATAAGCCACTCTGGGGAGCAACACTACCATCCTGCGCATATTGAGGTAATGCAATGGAACCATCACTCCACTCACCACTGAACGGAACACATAACGGAGACATACTACCAACAGCGGTTGAACGAGAGGGATCCAGAGGAGTACCTTGGATGGTGGCGATGGCTTGGGAGAGGAGTGTGAGTAGGATGAGGATGAGGATGAGAAGAGAGAGCGATATGAGACGCGGGTGACGCCGACGCCGACGGCGAGGGAGAAGTGATGATGAAGCCCAGCTGCGGTGACAGAACGTGTCACTGAGGATAGTAGCAACGTTGGCATGGGGTCGGGAATGGGGCTTCTGTGCCCTGCCAGCGATGGTGAGAAATGATAAGGATGGAGATGCATGTGGTGGAGGGTGCGGCTGCAGCTGCAGAGGTGGAGCTACGCATCTTGCCAGTGTGTGCGCTTCATTGACAGGTGCGAAGGGACGTTCGTACGTTGCGATCCCTGCTGGTTGTACAATATATGTCGTACATTGTGGGTCTCTCACTCTGCTGCCTCCATCTCCACACCATCTCTTCCCACTGAGTCTGACATCTGGCTGAGGGTCGGCAGTCCGAGTCTCAGTCGGGCTCATTGTGCCAGTCACAGTGTCGCAGTCTGACTCATCGTCTTGCATCATGGGCTGATGCGATGCGATGGGATGGGATGGGATGCAATGCGATGCGATGCAATGACACTCCACTCCATCCATTCCAGTGATGAATGTCGAGCTTGTTCGTCGAGTGTCAGTGAGACTCACTCACTCACTCAGCGCTGTGTGGCACTGTGCTGGGACAGTATCACTGGCAGTGGCGCGGCGGTGACAGTAGTGACCTCAACGCAGCGCCCCACCCCACGCCACAGATTGAGAGAGGAAGGAAGATGGGTGCAAATGCCATACAACCCTAAGCAGGCAGTCTGAGCCTATCGTCGTTCGGCTCCATCATTCATCCCATGGCTCATGGGTCCTCGGCTGTTGGTCACGAGCCAATCAGCCGCAGCCAACAACCGCCCCAGTCCCATTGCGGCGCTGATTCAGAACCAAAAAGCAAGAAAAGCCAACACGGGAAATGGGGAGAAGTCTAAAAGATATTACTC
>Ga0256771_1000021_pt1 | contig 23909 bp, 3 predicted proteins | sample MC6MC0922MT_FD_186046 | JGI IMG/M metagenome (GOLD analysis project Ga0256771, IMG submission 186046) | Metatranscriptome of enriched soil aggregate microbial communities from Iowa State University, Ames, United States - MC6-MC0922-MT... | ecosystem: Environmental > Terrestrial > Soil >...
GGCAGAATTAGGATCCATGCAGCCCTTGACCTATATTGATGAGAACACAATGTCATCGATCCAAACGCAACAAAGGTGGGGCACTCCGAGCGCGAGCAACAACACAAGCGACAAAACGGGAGATGATTGTCGAATCTGCAAAAGTGAACTGTCGCGGCCCCATGCGGTGCGAATGATTCCACGGCCATATTATGATCATATGTTGAGCTTGGGTGCACGCAATGCCATACGGCCCGAGAATGAAGAAAAAGGACCCGAACACAAACGGGCCATGCAAACGTCGAAATGACGCAAAGAAGGAATAAAGGGATGAGCATGAAAGAAAGAAGACAAAAGGAAGCAAGACTGAGCGAAGAACGCTCGAGGGTGAAGGATGAGTCAGAGTGATGAGTAAAAACAACAAGTCCTACAACCGAAATGAACTGGCATTGCCAAGCAATGGCCAGCACACAGAGAAGGCAGACAGAGAGGTAAACTAAACACAGAGCGAGAGAGCGAGAGAGAGAGAGGCAGGGAGACGTTCCATCATATGAATATGATGCGCATCGTCAAGAGTCGATTCGGGTCGAGGAAAGGAAGGAGTGGATGACACATGGATTCCGACGAGAGTGGACTAAAACGCAAGGATAGATAAAGAAAAAGTGACGAAAATTGAGGGAAGAACCATCGGCCATGATCATGAGGCACCAGGTCAATATGAGGGAAGAAGTGTGATATGTGTGTGTGGAAGGAGAGGGGGACAGTGATTGTGTGCATAAGCATGTTCTCTCCCATCGTTTGAATTTATTTCCTTCCTTGGTTGTTTGTTGATCCATGGCCAATCGGCGCACTCGATCCGAATCCAAGCTTTGGTTTCGGCCTCGATCGCTGTTTGGCTGCCGTTGACGCCTGGTCAATCGTGGCTTGTTGGGCCAATAGTTGCATGCGACTTAGACGACGAGAGGGAATGTCAACAGCAGACTGAGACGTGCGAGCACGACGCAGTTGAGGAGGACCGGGACTCGTCTGTGGACGAGCTTCAGGATCATGGTCAGGATCAGGATCTGATGGGACGGGAGGATCGGATGGTCGACTGCGCGAGTCAGCCAATGGGAGATGATGGGGATGATGAACGGATGAGGAGCGGGAGTGTGAAGAAGAAGAAGAAGCGGAGGAAGCATCAGAAACGGAGGAAGATGATAATAAAGAAATTGGCATGTTGGCATGATGGGATGGAATCATCATATCAGTGGTGTCAAGGGGTGTGTTGGATACAACGGAGTTCATCCGTAGCTGTGCGGCGGTGCGAGGTCGAGGACCAAATGGAGAGGCTGATGCGCGATTCTTATTTGCCGGACGAGTGTTGGCTGACTCAACGATGTGCTGCTCGTCACTATGGAGAGGTTTGGTATCATCTGAGATGTGCGTCTCGAGCCTGTGTTGATCATCCTCCACACTGTTCGCATCCTCACCATATGTGATGATATGCCTCTCATCCGGAAGCTTTGCATTCTCGTCCTCGCCCTTGCCTTCGCCATCATGTTCATGCTCATCCACCTCATCGATCTCACCCTCATGCTCACCCTCAGGCAATGCATCCCATGTTGAATGCGCATGCTGGTCATGGTCGTGAATCTGTCCCGGTAGGATTTGTGCGATGGCGAACTGCCTCGATGGGCTGGCTTTGATCTGTGGCGAGTGTGCAGAGGAGAGTGTTGGTGATGCTGCTGGTGCTGGTGTATCTGAGTCGAATGCGGATGGTCCAAGATTGAAGTTGGACAGTCCACTGCTCCTACGTACACGACGAGCCTGTGCGAATGAGGCGGAGGGAGAGGCGAATGAAGCGGATGGTGAGGCAAGATTCACGTCATTCACCGAGGCATACACCGATGTAGAGATGGAAGGAGAAGCATTGACATGGGATCGAGGTGAGGTGGATGAACGTGATGACGATGGGGATGACGAATCTGGCTCACGTTCATCAGGAATGGCAAACATGCTTGATGAGCGAGGGAAGGATGGGCGATCGCGAATGCCAGCTGCATGTTCATGTTCATGTTCATGTTCATCGTTGCTCCCGGATGAGCGTTGTCGGCGCAGACTCACACCCAATGATCGTGCTCGCTGATGCATGGGTGGAGAATGATTTGCATTGGTTGACGTCGCAGTAACTGAACCAGCGGCGGCGGCAAATCTTGCTCTCGCTGCTGCTGTCAATGCTGCAGCACGCGATCGTGCCTGGAGAGTTGGTGAGCGGTTGAGCATCGTTGGTGATCGATGCAGGGCACTGACACTGGCACTGGCACTGGCGCTGCCACTTGCGTGATTGGTGTTGATGTCTTGTGTGCGCGTGGATCCATACTGAGGCAGGTAGGCAGCAACAGTTGCCGGTGAGACCGCCGCTAACTTACGGATCCATACCGGATATTTCTGCGCCGCTTTCTCAGCTTGGGTTAAGACCGATGCTGCACGCTTGGGCTTCGGGGGAGAGGGTTTTTCAGCAGATGACTCTGACTCTGATTCTGACTCTGACTCCTGGTCGGATTCTGGCTGCTCATGTGCTGTTGCTTGTTGCATGAAGAAGCGTCGTGCTGCCATGGCAGGTGGTGGCGGTGGCGATGATTCAGTGGTTGGTTGATCGCGTGGTGAGGGTGCAACTTTGTTGCTTGCTAACAGACGCGGACTCGATGCGGCGGACTTGGGTGGATTAGGAAGTGGATCGAGGATCAGTAGGTTCCGACGTGGCTCAGGTGGAGGGGTGGGAGTCGGTGCAGACGCAGAATTCTGCTCAGATCCTTCCCCTTCTTCTGACTCCTTCTCTGCTGAGACTGGATCAGTCTTATCACTGTCCGCTTCAGTGGTAGCTGCAGGTGACTTCGTGCTTGATTTGGATGATTCATGCTTGAGGTTGGGTTCGGGTGGTATATCCTCGCCTTCGCTTTCACCCGCCTGTTGACTGCTCTCCTCTTCTGTGATATGCGATGACAGCACACTCGACTCTTCAATCTCCTCCTCATCTTCATCGACCGGTGGCTCCATGTTTGCCATCTGAATCTCTTCGATTGCCTGTTGCAATTGTTGCTCCCTCAGTGTGTCCCTGCGCGCCGCCAAGTACTTGTCACTCGCAACGATCTTGTTGGATGCACCCATACCAGCTGCAATCTTCTGCGCCCTGAATGCATCATTCACACTCTTCACAAACAGAAGGAGGACGATCGTCACACCGGTACAGTCCAGTGCGTAGTATGCAATGCGACGAGCATCCGTATCCGGGGCATCAGGCGCTGCGAGGAAGACTTCATAAAGATTGAGAGCGCCAGTTGAGGCAAAGATGAGCGACAGCGAGGCTGCCACAGCTGCCAATTTCTTCGCATAGGGACTGACATAACCGTCGATGAGAAGACTGTGCACCAATTTGCGGCCATAAAGCGAGAATGCCATAGCAAAGGCAACGTTGACGAGGCCACTGATGACCGATCCAGCATCGCTCAATCGTTGAATATGCTCAATATTGGTACTTGCTGCCATGGCCAATACCAAACCAAACAATACGAATGAGATGAGGCTATTGAGCGCGATGAATCGGCCCTTATAAGGATCGAATGGATTGCGACTACGAATTCCCTGCGATGACGCAGCGATAATACCTGCCCATGCAAAAATCACGAACGTGAATATCCATGATGCAACCGTGTAGGGCAGGCCAGTAATCATGCTGGCAACAGCAAAGGAGAGGTGGGGAGTCAACTTCCAATACAGTGCACAATTCAATGCACGGAAGATACAATAGGCAAACAGCAATGCATGTTCATACGTCATGAGCCAGTATGCACATTTGAATGGCAGATAGATGCGTGTGAACTGCGTGATGGAGACGATGGCGAGTGTTGTGTAGATCGCGAGGAAAATTGGCCAATATATCGCCGACTCCATCGCTTCGGCGCATTGACTTTGAAGTCGTCTCTCCGCTTCCTGCACGATGAGTGCAAACTCTGTTAAGTGTGCACAGGTACAGTTGAGTGAGAGTCCATCAGACGTGAGACCATTGCTCCGACAGCCATCTGTTGAGAATTCACCAAGCTCAGGGTCATAGAAACTACAGGTCAGCAAGGAACTGATATTGGCAGGTGGATCACCGGGACAGACATCGAGAGGTTGATTCATGTAGGATGCATTGCTCAGTGGTTGAAGGAATGTAACCTTCGCCGGTGGCAGACCTGCATTCTCCAATGCATCATTGAGCTCGGTGAAGTTGAGCGAGGTACAGGCGTTGTCCGTCGTACAGACATCAATCTCGATCGATACCATCCCACTGCCAAGTTGACCCTGCGCGCCCTCACGACAATCAGCGAAATCATTGTCGAATGCAACGATGCGTGTTTGTAATTGAGGAACGCCTGCATTCCCGCTATCGAGTGCCGAGGTTGATAAGTTACTGATGAGCTCAGCATATGAGTTAACCGCCTCTGGTGGCAACTGTACCATTAACCCATTCGGTTGCTGAATCCATACACCATCCTGTGCATTGGAGAGCAGCACCTTTGCATTGATATTTGGTGTTTCAATGACAGGAGTTTGCTCACCTGGTGCTAGTCCATTCATTGCTGCGTTGAGCAGATGAAACATGAATTCGTTGACCGTATCAAACTCTGAACAGTTAAACAGCAAGTTACTGATGGTGTTCGCGATGTTGTCCACCAATTGTTCTTTGTTAATCGATGTATCCGCACTTGATGGCACACTGTTGATCGCCTCAGTGGTTAATCGATGCAGCTGTGCCCATGAATCCTCGCTCAACCATGCCAATGCACCAGCTCCGCCCGCATTCGTCAAACGTTGGAGAGCTTGAGAGAGGAGGACAGTCTCGCCCGGTGATAATGTTCTGCCTCCAACTATCTCATCCAATGCATCCAGCAAGTTCTGTCGTATGTGCACCAATGAATGGTTCGAATTTGGTTGCATGTTGAGATAGTCAGCCAATTCAGAGATGAGTGAGACAGCGCGGTCGACTTGACCTGCAGCCAATGTCACCTCCAACGTCGTGTTGGCAATGCCACGGATATAATCGAGTGGGTCAGAGACTGCCTCTGACCTAAGGAATGCTTCAGCGTTCATACGTGCCACCGTTGTTGCACCCAGTGCATTGGTGATGAATGCACGAAGCTCAAGGTTTCCAGGTGGCAGGAGTACGGTAGCGAAAGGAGCGTCAGAGGGTGAGGTAAGCATGAAGACGGATGGATCGAGAACAACTCCTGTACTTCCATTCACCTGCACGAATCCAAAGCTATATTCGAATGGCTCTGCGAATTGTGGATCCCTCCAGTTCCGGCACTCCACATAGTATTCTGTCTCGAATGCCCAGCCGCTGGTTGGAATGACCATGCACTCACCATCAACTGGTGCAAAGTTGACCGAGACGATGGCATTCGCGCTGCCACAGGTTGAGGTTGCTGGATCACATACCTGAAGGAAGAACGTATGGAAGCCAGGTGAGAGTATATATGGACGAATGACTAAAGTGGATGTATGAGGAGGAGAGGCGGTGATGTTTGGAGAGGATAGGTCGAGTGGTGGCGTGACGTCACTCCACCATGTCATTTCAAGCATATGTAATGGTGTACCTGATGTCGTGTTGACCAAAGCAATGAGACGCAATGGCGCTGATGGATTGACCTGAGTTGGTGCATCAATCGTCACCAGGGGTGTCGGCAGCGACGGAGTTGGTTTGAAGGACACCTGCACTGCGCTGCTCATCGAGCGGTCATCAGTCGCGTTCGAGCTTGTTATGGTGAGCAGGAACTGATATCGGATGTATGCCTGGAATGAGAATGGTGGGAAGCTTAGAGTTCGTTCATGCTCCTGAGCCTCAGTGAGTGGGCATGGATTGACAGTGACACCGTCTGGTGCTGCAACGACCAAACACTTCCATGTCCATACAATGGGGAAGGGTGGGGTATCAGTCGGGTTGGGCGAGAAGTCAGGATCATATGATCCTGATCCATCTAATATGAGTGTCATGCCCTCCCACCGCTCACGATTCGCTCCATCAATGCTTGCAACCAATTGACTTGGCTCAACATAGACATGGGCATGAGCTGATGCGCTCACTGTGACACCAACGCTTCCAAACAGACGGCGAGCGGAGACTGCACTGCTGTCGGAGGGGACATTGATGTCAAGTTGTAGCTCAATGAAGTATGTGGCACCTGCGACAAGGAAGTATGGTGGAATGACCAGTGAGGTCCCATTCAGCTTCAAGACTTCACTGCCAGTGACTGGACCCACCTCAGCACATTCCCATACATCGCCACCATCATGCTGCCGTTTGATACTCCAATGATATGTGAATGTGGCATCATGTGGAATGGGCGGACGGTTGGGTTCTGATTCGAGTGATGCCTCAAATTCATTCGTCACCGGGCGTGTGATGCGAGCTGGAGGTTGGATGGAGAGCAATGGGAGCCAATCAACACAGCTCGTACTTCCACCATCAACCTTACGCATTGGCAAGGATTTGACAGGTGACACAGAGCTGGGTCCACCGACGCGTAGACTCACGATATAGGTCACACCAGACATGAGCTGCTGAGCGGGCACATGGATGACATCATACGCGCCAACACTCCCAGAGGGGAAGTAGCCCAATGTTACGCCAAGGATCAAACTGGTGCGATCAACTTCCCCAGAGGTGATGAGGTCATGTCCATCGCTATCAGCCAGTATGGCAGAGATGGAGAAGTCATAGGTGAGGTAGCGCGACGCATCACGTGACTCTGCAGAGAAGGTTGATAGACGACCATCAATGATGACAACATCACAATCACTGAATGTGATGGGAATACTCAATCGAGCGATGGGTGTTGGACTCAATGGTGGAGGGAGTGGTTGCTTCGTAATCTCACAGTTCTTGCCGCTATAGCCATCCGCACATTGACAGGTATAAGTCGTGTTGTATACAGTTGAAGCTTCATCAACGCAAGCCCCGCCATACATACATGGATTCAGTCCTCCAGGTTGTGAGAGACAGGGTGGTGTGGGTGGAGGAGCGACATAGACACCACGTGTGATCACAACAGTCAGATTGCCGGATGTACGAGAGCTGACGATGAACGTATTCCGCCCAACATGGAGTGGCAATGGCTGGCAGCGCTCATTGGGACCCAGCAGGATCTCACTGCCGAATGCAGCCAACGATGGGGGTAGATGGAGAGTGACAGTTGGCGTTGCAGTGAAATTGATGGAGATGGCTGTCTCATTGATTGCATAAGGCAACACAAGTGAATAGTTCGGATTGATTGCATTGGTGATCCACGAACTCTGTGGATTAAGGACGTTGGTATACTCCACCCATACAGGTGGCAAGTGTTGCCACTTCAATCCATATTCACTCGTATTGAGGCCGAACACTCGGATTCCACTCACATCAGGTGGCAGACGTACGAGGTTGATCACGTAGCGACCGTCCAATGACGAATTAGTAATCAACACACCACCAGATGGGGTTAGTGGCAATGGATAGCCGAGCGCTCCATCCGTGGTAGTCAGCACCTCACTTGCGTTGCTTCTCGAATGACTGAACGGCAATGAGGAGACGGACGTCACTGCCCAGGAAACATAGACAATGTAAGATTGCACGGTGCCATCAAAAGGAGGCTCCAAGGTCAACGGTCGACTCTCTCCAGCTGGATCATGTCCCGTCAACTGGATGTCAACAGTATCGGGGTTGGCACGTGTCACATTCAACACATAGGTACCATCAATCAAGTTCGAGATTGCGATCAGCCTCGACTCGCCGGCCACGAGTGGAATAGACGGCGACAGCTCATTGCTGATGAGCGATGTAGATAGGCCGATATCCGCCACGGACATGTGCGTCGATCCAACAGTGAAGAATGTCTGATTCGTTTGTACACTGGCACACACATAGGCAACATGTACCTCATAATAGACGACAGAGCGATGGAATGGCGGGAGGAGAGGGGTTGGCGGAACCTTCGAATAGCCAGCTGACCCACTCGTACCAATGACAGTGATGTCTGTCACGTCAGAATATATTCGAGTGATCGTGAATTTGTAACTTCCATCCAATTCACGACCATTGTACGTTGAATTGAGAGTAAAGATGTTGCGACCAGGCGCCACCGGCCATGTCATGATAACGGGAGGAACACCGATGACAGATGAGGAATTAGAAGGAGCAGGGAAGAATGATTGGTGTTCGAGGTTGCATGCCGCATTGGATGAGATGTTGATCATCGTACGTACGTTGATGATATTGAATGGCACGATGATGCTATACTCTCGTCGTCCATGTTCAAATACTTGATAGGTTTGGTTCGCATAGCCATCTGTCGTATTGTCAGCACGGAAGAGATGTGTGAAGCCGGCATTCGCATTGTCCGACACGATGAGAGCGGCATCGAGCACACTCACAAATGACACACCCAATATATCGGGTGACGCACGGAATACCCAGATCTTGTAGTAGCCGCTTTGAGTCGAATTGATGCGGAAAAGAGACCAACCAAGCGGTAGGGAAACAGTCGGCACGCGAATGAGAGGAGGAGAGGCGGGAGGAGACAAAATCTTATTCGCACCGTTCATTGCCGGATAGTCGACGGTCAATGAGCCATTAATCGAGGTGGAGTAGTTGAGATAGAGCGTGACATCATGGCTGATATAAGGTAATTCAATGCGATATTCACGCACATATGGATCCCAACTCTCATATGTCTCATTCGCCGTTGCTCCGATGGTCGGCGCATAGTAAGGCCGTTGCTCCACGCCGATGTTGGTCGGTGTATGTACGATGAGGGTCTGCTGCTGCCCTTCCTCTTGCAGTACGACACCCCGCAGCCATGGTTCAGCAAAGACCACATGGATGGTGATGCATCCATCCAAGGTTGAACAGATGATCATAACATTCTCATCGGGTGTGTGTGGATCAACAGGCAACAGACCACCATGACTAACATTCACGCTGCCCGTCACAGCGTCTGCACTGCCTTCCACATAGTCCGTGGCCCACGGAACCACAATAGTGTACTGATATATGCCTGATGTGAAGTTCGGCTGCAATGAAACTGGAGTCTCTAATCCAACCTCATCGATGGCAATCAGTGAAATGTTTCGTATCTGTGCCGCATCCCGATGCACGATGACCTGGTATTGCCCATCCTGCGCGGAGAATACCGTGATGAGATTATCGGCATCTGCATTGAGTGGCAAATCAGCTGTTGAAAAGAGTCGACTCGTGAGTGGTTGTGATTGTCCATTGATATCGGTGACATTGACCGTGCCAACTGTTTGGAAAGTCGCATTGATGAACACGGCGCCAACACTCATTGGTACATTGACATGATATGTAAAGAGTCCCGGGGTGAATGTTGGGTCGAGAAGTACAGTTGGCATGGGGAGGTTGCCAGCAGTGGCGGGCACCGGGTTGAAGCCGATATCGACCATATCCACAACGCGATTGAAAAAGAACTGATAATAGCCATCTTTTGTACTATTGAGACGAATGCGATTCAATCCTAGGGCCAGGGGACATGACTGTAGCTGATAGGGCTTGTATTGATAGATCACAATGCCTGACTCCGGTTGATCCCTTTCGAACACTACGGTTGCGTTCGTTGTTGCGTTTGCCATGAACAATACCTCATCCATGACATATGGAACGATGAATTCATACAGTCTCTTGAATGAGTTGAATTGCTCGCCTGCTTGACCCATTGTCGGACCAGTCGCGGCACCGGCATATGGTCGAGGGTTGGCGGTTGGGATGTTGTCTGGCGACCAGATGAAGGTTGGCCGCGCGCCGCCATCAACAGCACGATTCGTAGTCAATTCGACACCAATCAGGTCCGGTGGTGCCCATTGAACAGTAAAAGTCAGTTCTCCGTCAAGGGTGTTGTTAATGCTGGCACGATTCTCATTGCCCTTGATGATTGCAAATGGTAGCCCACCATTCTGAAGGCTGATATATTCGCTGTGATTGGATGCACTGACAGCGTGTAGTGAGAGTTGAGTGGAGCCATACGGTACGGTGATGGTATAATCGTAGACTCCCTCAGTCAATGGTGGCTGCATAGTCATGGTGGCGTCTGTTCGTAGGCCAGCAGTATCATACGCGGTGAGAGTGAGGTTGATCGTATCGAATGGCAATCGAGTGACGGTCAACATATAGATGCCATCCTGTGTGCTGTCAATCGTGATGTTCGTCATTGCAGCGGGAAGTAGAGCCAATAGTTGGGATGGCACATCGCTGGTCAATGAAACAGTGGATGCCTGAGTATTGGTAGCTGAGCACGATCCAATGGTGAGGAAGGTGGTATTGATACGGACAAAGCCAACCACAGCTGGAACTGTCGCATATCGAGTAGCAAGACTCTCATACACAAATATGGGTGCCAGATCGACAATGTTGACAGGTAGTGGTTGTATCCATCCAGCAGTGGCCGCATGTGACACCGCACTGATATTGTGTACATCAGCATGGAGGCGGTCAAGCACGAATACGTATCCTCCGTCCAGAGACGCGTTCAAGTGAAGGACATTGACGCCAACCTCTAATGGCCATGTGCTGCTCCAATTCGTTGGTGGCAGGACGGTATAGACCAAACCATTACCAATCGGTACCTGCGCACGTGCATCGGCTAAGACAGCATCGACACTCATATTGAATGCGTGTGCATAGTCCAGTAGGAATGGGAGTGTTGCGACGGATTTCGTTAGTACCTCCATGCTTCGATAGATGAATGGCAGTGTAGCATTGACAACATAGTTGCTACTATCAAATATGACCGATGAATGGCCAACAGTCTCCCCACTCGTTGCCGGTACATAGGGCGCGATCGGTAGGGTGAAACAAGCTGATGTTGGTTTATAGATGACAGACAGCGGAGGTGAGGCTCCTTGTTTGCCACGTATCGCCAAGCCACACATATCAGGCAAACGATCGATGGAGAAGGTGTAGTAACCATCTTGAGTGCTGAGCAGACGTAAAGTGGATGCACCTGGAGGCAAAGCGATCCACGTGCTGGCCGCATTGGGTAGCAGAGTCTGCACATAGGCACCATCGAACTCAATGGAGACTGATGCATTGTGAGAGAAGTTGGCGGCGAGTGCAATATGTGTGAGAAGCCAATGTGGGGTACTCGCATATGAATAGACTGGGCTGCTCCACAGTGTACCGGTTGGATTGAGTTCGAGTGTGTCAACGGGAGGATTGTTGATGAAGTTGTGATCATTACGTGTGGTGAAAGTTAGGTCAGTCATGTCGGGTGGCATGACATTGACAGTGAATTGGTAGATACCATCATTCGGTGACTCCACGTATATCAGTACACTGCCTGGCACTTGTAACTGTAGCGAACCAGCTGAATCTATCTGTACAGTTACAGCCATGACTGATTGGTTACTGTCTGGAATCCACATGATGAAGATGGATGGCATGGTTGAATCAAACCAGAGACCGACATCCTTCCAGTGGAATGGCAACGTCACAGTATAGCCTAAGTCAAGTTGACCCGGTTGGAAGCGAGGTTGGAGGTCGGCTAAGAACGGTGCTGGGTCACGAACAGATGGCGCCGTCTGACTGACGAAGCGGAGTTGTAAGGAGGTGTTGGTCGGTAGTTCAGGTGCCAGACGATGGATTGTGAACATATAACTGCCATCCTTACTGTCGTTCAAGTAGACATAATTCAATCCAACACTCACATTCACCCACCCACTGCATACGCCACTCGTCAGCTGTTCAATACGAGGTGGAACCTGCGGTGGCGCCGACCCATTGTTGACATTGCGAGGATCATTCGTGTGCAACGCCACAGTATGCGACGCATCAGTCGTGTTCCATGTGACGTTGAAACAGATTTGATTGGTTTTGTAGGGCACGACACTCAAATACTCATTGTCTTCGGCGAATACCGGTAAGTAGCCTGCCTCATACAACACATGTCCAACACCAATCGTTGAGCCTGTTAATGCCACATTGAAAAGTGATGGTGGTCGACGAACGACATTGATATAATAGTAGATGAGTTGTGACTCTTGCCACACCTCCAACTGCAACTGCGCCAATGGATATGGTAGATAGACGGATGGGTTTGGACTCTGCGTATGGATGGGTATGGCAGTCGGACCCATCGGTGTGGCACCAACATAGTCGAGCCCGACAGTGTTGTTGAGACGGAAGCGTGGCTCGAAGTTCAGTGCTGTCATGGCATACGCGACGGAGATGTTATAGGTGTGGAATGGCACGAATACGTACGGGTCGGGGTATTCCTTCACGAACTCTGGTTGAAACTTTTCCGTTGTCATCGACTGTGAGTTAACGACAAGTGAGGTCACAACAGGCAATGAGCGACTAATGTTGAATCTGTACACGCCATCCAATGAACAATTAACATATATAATGTTGGTATTGAGCGCCAGAGGAATGAGTGGACCGGGATCAGTATAGGACCAGTCTCGGATCGTTCCATTGATCCATCGTACATTCGAGTAGCGATGGAAGTTGCTGCTGCCCGGCACCAATGCTGTTGACCCATTGGCAAGCAGCAGCTCATTCATCCATGATACACTACACTCATTGTCCCTCGCTTTCCAGCCACTGTAAATGTCACCATTTGCATATGGCTCCAGCAGTTCACTGAAGTTCATGTTGACACGAATATGCGTGATGTTGTAAGGGATGCTGATGGGACCGATGACTTCAAGTTCTTCATGGTATGGGTCCCATGCTTCCATGTAATCACTCATGGGTGCACCAACAAATCCACCGAAATCTCCCGGCTCCGTGATTAGGCGCAGATCGTGCACGTCAGCTGGTCGACGATTGATGTGATAGCGATAGGTCATGCCGTCGGCTGAGCTATGAAGGACCAACGTACTGCGACCAACACCACGCAGATCGAACCACACATCACCACTGGTGTTGTTCTGCAACACACACGTATCGGACTGAGCTGTGATCCATTGTTGCACACCATCTGCATCTGTACCATTGTACTTCTCCGTGATGACGTATGCCTCAACTGATCCGGGTGTGTCAAATGTGGCTTCCACGGTGATGCGGCCGACAGCGTGGGACACCGTTGTATTGACATCAAACCAATATCCAAATCCATGTCGATTGAACCACAATCCAGTGAGTGGATCCCAAACTGTCCAATTCAGCTTCCGACTGCCTTCATAGGATGGAAGGTCCGGGCCAGTCCATGACGCACCGTAAACCTTCAAATCCCAAAAGTCCGTACGATTCAACAACACGCTAAATGGATCGCGAACGATCATTTTATCGTAGTCTGGGCCACCAACAAGGTTGAAGCCAACAGTGACGTTGCTCCCGACAGCAGCAGTGGGCGCAACGAGGATGAAAGATGAGCTGTCAACAATGGGAGTGAATGTGAGATAGCCTTCTGGTGCGAACATGGTGTCAGCGGGGTCACATGGTGGACTTGCTGGCACATCAACACAGGCCCAATAGGATAGGTAACATCCAGGTTTGTATCCCAGAGGCACGACACTGAACACCGATGGCTGTCCAATCCACAATGTCTTGGCTGGACTTGACATGGTGAAATAACCCAGCACTGTGACACGAAGGTCCGTCGACTTAGGTGTGACGAACTGCTCACTCAGATGACCCGTCACGCCATACGTGAACGTGACGGTAGCATAGTTGGGTGGTGCGGTGAACGTGACATTCATGACATCTTGCCAATTGTTATAGTCGAAGACGATGAATGGTGGATGCACGCGCCCATGACTTGGGGTGATGGTGATGTTTCCGACACTCTCATTGTTATATGGCCTTCGCATGCATGCAAAGGAGAGCTGGATCGAACCATTGATGAGTACCGTCTCATGAGCTTGAATTGACTTGACATACACGAGAGGTCCAGTCGGTATGGTGATGACTCCATTGGCCGGAATCGTCACATTATCGAATATGTAATGGCTGATATCCGTCGTCGAATTGAGCACGGAAAGGTTGAGTCGAACGAATGGGTACACATCAGGCGCGAGGGCAGACACTTGTGCATACAGTGGATGAGGCTCATCCCACGCAGTAATACCAAGATTCTGCTCATATTTCGTTGTCTGGTAGCGTGAGAAGTTGGCGACAGTGAATCCATATGCACCTGCTGCTGTCGCTCCTTCCCATGTCGCAGCGACTTCCGTATATAGGGGATGATTTGGAGGGTCATGTACTTCGAGTTCGATGTCGAACACTCGCGTTGCGAACACAACCTCAGGAATCGAGACGGCACGAATCCATGTTTGAGGTCGCCATTGGATGGTGAAATCTTCCGGATAGGTCAGGAAAACATCGGTATCATTGCCCGTCACGTTGAAATGCAATGAGATGGTCGAAAGTACACTGGTGTAGGGTGCAGATATGATGAGTGGTTGAGGCGCGACTAATCCAGGTGGGAAGTATATCTCCGTCGTTGACAGTACGCCAGCGCCGAGTGAGCTGTTAATGGTCAAATTGATCCCATCAGGCGGAGGGGTCATGGGCTTAAACCAGATCGGCTCAGATGACGCATAGGAATAGATCCAACCTGGCACAGGACTAATACGCTCAATGGATGAGATGTAGGAGAGGGAAATGTTGAGAGTCTCAGGGGCGGCATAGTAGATGCCATCACCGGATGCCTTATCCACGCTCCATTGAATGAGGAACCATGAAGCATTGGTCGCTGGCGCACGAATGGTAATGTAGATCGGCTCCAATACGGATTCAGATGTCCAGGTATAATTCGTTCGTGATAGAGAGGCTCCATCTGTTGCATTCCAACGAAGATTCACATGTCGGAATGGTAGGACATTTGGAATGATGGAGATGGTGATGGGAATGGTTGGGATGAGACTTTGTGGAACGTTATCGAGAATAAATATGCCACCCTTACACTCGATATAAATATCCGGCACTCCATTATGATAGTATGTATCACCCACTTGAATGGCAGAGAGTCGAACGATTTGCCCTTCATTCGGTGCGACATATTGATATTCCCTCTCCTCTTGCCCAGTGAATGTGACATTGGGTGGGATGGTATAGCCAGCTGTTGGTTGAGGCACCATCGTCACGACACCACTGACAGTCGTCCATGAGTTGAGCTTCCATCGTAATGTCAGAGGCTGATTGAGGAAGAGGAATGGAGGAAGTTGAGAGCGCAGAAGCCAATTAGAAGGCGAACAGGCAGCGGGCGGGGCGTAATATAATATCTGCTGCTCGAGTAGGCTGAGTTGATACTCAAAATAGTAGAATGTGACGATTTCAATGCCACCACTGGCACCACCCAATGTTGCCACTGGGCGATCGATGCTCGTATCTGGGTAGAGACTAGTTGGTGGACATTGTTGAAATTGAGTCGCGTATTGCGCCCACATGATGCCCGTGCCCAATGTCATATTGCCACTGAGACCAATCGTACCAATCACTGGAAGCCAGACATTCCATGGCACAGGCTGAGTGGACTGTGTCTCACATGCAACATTACCAGCGCCATCGTAGAAGCGGAAGTACAGATACCCAGATGGATAGTGAATGGAGAGTGAGATACGATGAGCGTTCGAGCTGGCATCAGGAGACCAGATGAACACATCATCCTGACGTGGAATGGACGGCAAGCTTTCATTCGGGAACATGAGCCATGTTACGAATGAGAATCCATCAGATGGATAGGATGACGGATGGAGCTTCGTTGGCATGATTGAATGGAAGGCTCCTTGGAAATTATCATTTGGCTCAGATTCTGCGCGTGTATCAGCAATGTTGGTGAGATTGAGTGACGGAACGATCTCACCAGCAGGATCAGAATAGTTCGCCCATGCCACACCAACGTCCCACACATACGAGTAACTCTCCTTCCATTCCAACGACGCACTCGCACGGCTCGTGTTCAAACGGAAATACGACGTGTTGTAGATGCGCCATGGAAGTGGGTTGATGATGGTGTAATTATTCGGGTATTGATAATGTGCACGATTGGACATATTGAGTGGGATCGACACATAGGGTATGTTTGCGGGCCAAGAAATATCGAGCACGACAGTATTCTGCAGGGAAAGTGGAGGGAAGCGCAGGTTCTGAGTATCATAGCCATTGCTGCTTGAGTTATAAATGATGAGTGACATGGGGCCAGGATCATACCAAATTGGCTTGGTTAAGATGGGCGTCATCACTAAGCCTGACCAGACACTTAAGCCCGGTGTGACAGTGAGTGTGCCGTTTTGATGCAGCCGCTCCAATTGATATGTCATATCCGTTTCAAATATCATCGGATATGGCCACAGTGATTGTGGTGGACTCTGTGTTAATGCAATGATTTCTTGTGGCAACAATTGTCGGTCCCATACATCGAATGCGGCAATCGAGCCATTCAAATGAGATTGGCCACCCATACTCGCCGGGTCCCGACCGAGATAGCAAGTATCACGGAAGAACTGGGGCACGATATCACATGTACAGCGTGCAATGGTCTGTCCACTCTGAAGGAGTGTCAGCACGTTGTCACGACTGAACACAAGAATGAGTTGGAACCAACGATGAGTAGGAATAGTTGGAGTGGGAGTGGAAGCTGGGCAAATACAGTTGGTTGGCACCTTAACGGGCATTCCATCCGGATAGCCCGGCGTTGGGACGTATACGATGCGGTAGGTTCCACTAACGGTGACAACAGGTATGCGATCAGGCCCCTTGAATCGAATGATGATCCCCTCCCAATCCGGATAGGGGACCATGGTATTCCCACACCAAAGTAATGTGCGCGTCTCATACGGTTGAGTGAGTGTATCATTGCCATACAACTTCAACCACACACTCATGGTCCAACCCGCCTCAAGATCAGTGATACTGTTCATGACATTGTTGGGTGCAGGTAGGGGCGAGAGTGTATCCTGCTCCTCATACAGATCCAGATAATAGTATGGAGCTGGATCCGTTGCATTGTTGACTAATCGAGCCACACCGGTGTTAGGGAAGAGTGTTGGGGCAATGGCCCAGTCACCATGTAAGCTCTTGGTCTCTGTGTGTAAGAGGAATCTTGAGGAATCTCTCAGGATCGGAATGCTGAATTTCACCGCTTGGGGTTTGATGAAGTGGAAAGTATCATTCATGAGTTGGAAGGAGAGTGTGATGGTTGGGGCAGTGCCGGACTCTGGGAAGTTGGCGAATGGGCCCGGTGACAGATCGAATGTCAGCCACGATGGGGGCTTGCCCGCATGCCAACTACTGAAATAATCCGTCATGTCATAGGCAACTCCAGCTGGAGGTGAGATATATTGATCGATGAGTTTGCATGGGAGTGTGGCGGCTGGATCACAGTCCCAGCGTGGGATCAATGCCGGGTGAGTGCCGAATGTAATATAGAGCTGATATTCAAGATGGTGATGAGTCTCCCAACCAAGCGCTAATGGAAGTTGGGTGCCATTGACTTGACGGTAGCGAAATTTGATTGGAATGATATTCAGTGGCTGCTCATCATACAACATTTTCGCCTCCCATTGATAGAGTGCCCTTGGGAAGATGTAGAAATTCGCCAACTGTCCTTCATATCCACCACTGGCCGATGTACTCGATGCCGCATAGAATACATCCCATGGACGGATGGTTGATGTGCCACAGCTCATGGCCTTTGCCTCCTGACCATCAGCCCAGATATGCACATCACCCTCCCAATGATCCCAGGTGAACACCAAACCGATCCACTCGTCGACGACGAATGTATTTGAAATCGATTTGCCAGGGTATGAGCATCCGAAATAGCAAATCGGCACAATCTGACACCCTCCATCATAGCCTGACGCTGTATCGGTTGTAGTGATGAGTAATGATGCATCATCCATCAATGTGATCTTTAAGCGACCGAAATCAAACACATAACCAGTGGGCGCTCCCTGCACCACTAACCAAAATGCCACACTCATACCATGACCACGACTAATGAAATAAGGATCAATAGGAACGATACTATTCAGCGTCGCATCACCAGGATCATTCAAATTCAAATAGCTACCTGATGGTTGGGTGACCGTCGTGCCCAAACCGGCGACACGAAGGTTCGGCTCCCACAGACCATGCTCGCTTGGCTCGTTCATGTTGAGTTGTGTTGGTGCCGATGCATATAGATCCTTCGATGTGAGATTTGTTACAGTTGAGTTCGGTGGAACTGCCCATAATGGGAATGGATGTGAGTTATGACACAGCTCAAATGATACACTGAATGCATGGGTTACATTATCCAGCGTGAGTGTGAAGACTCGCGTCATCCGATCACCAGCTTGCCACGTGACGTTCGATGGATGAATGAAACCAGGCGGGTCAGTTCGAGCACATACACTGACATTTGCACCAATGGCGGAAGAATCGTGGTGAGGAGTATAGAGATGGATGGGCAATGCCACCATGTAGTCAAGGTAAGGAGGCGGAGTCCATGGTGGGAATTGGAATGGCGTATACCACATATTTCGAATGAGTGTGCGTGAGAGGGCATCGACTTCCACAGAAACCAATGCTCGGTCATACAGCTGAAGTGCCGCCAATCGGCCGGTCATAAACTTGGTCCGACCAAGATTCGTACCGAAGTAGCAACGAGAGCGTAGGAGAGGAAGAGGAAATTCACACTGTGCAGTATAAATGAGCTGTCCATTGAAATAAGCTCGAATAATGGAATATGAGTCGACTGTGAATGCCACATGTGCCCAACTGTAGATGAGTGCCGTGACTGCAGCACTCGATGATCCCTGACGTAGAATACATTGTGGCGACGCTGTTGATTGACTGTTGTCCATCACCAACTCAACACGATAAGGATTGTCTGTTGGTGCATTGCTTGGAATGTAGGTTCGAATGTAGATAGTGATGGCATCATCGGCGTTATTTGTACTCGTACCGCATGACAGCAGAGGATGGCCTCGACCGAATGAATGCATCTGAATCCATGTTGTCATGGACCAGCCCTTCGTATACAGATGTGGATAGCCATTCGTAACATCATAGTTGAACATGGTCGAATCGATCATCGTTGTCATGTTGGTATCCGCTGGATCATTCAGATCCAACCAGTCATTCAATCCTTCGAACAGGATGACACCGGGCATGAGTGGATCACGAGCAGCATGGAGTGGAGTGTAGCTGGCTGAGGTGTTGAGATCGAAGACTGCTTCTCGAGTCAACAATGGGTAGGAATAATCCAATACCAAATCATGATCCATCTTGTAGTTTAGGATCGTACAATTATTGATGGATGCATAATGTTGAATATCACCGGTCAACCAGAATTCGAGTGAGACATTGTCAATGCTCATATCATTCGGCATCTCGACTGAAAGTTCCAAGTCTGCGAAGTCAGCTGGTACATCCTTATTCTTTGGGATCCATGTGTGAGTGGCCGGCTGAACCAATCCAGGTGGATTGCTGACTGCATGCAATGTGACAGATTCACCATGTAGATGTGGCAAACGAATGGTCGTTGTGAAGGTGGAGCCAGATGGGATGATGGAAGGGCAAGGGGTATACTGGAATAGTTGATGACGACCAGCAGTGATGGCTGGTGGTGGATGGTTTGTCAATGATTCCAGCTCCCATGGTTGCAGTGAATGATTGTAATAGAGGACTTGGGCGAGTAAGCCATTATGACCAGACAGGACGATGTTGGTGCTTGGTGCATGTCGATGCATGACATAGGAGGAGAGTCGTTCAATGATGCGCACAGGTGCACGATTGCCCTGTGTGGAGCTTTCAACTTTATTTTGTGCCCACTGCATGAGTGTGATTTGATATTGCTTATCCAGACTAAAGGCGACAGCTTGCCATTGGTGAAGGACGCTTCGATACTGTCCTGATGGCAGACTCCCTGATCCCACACCGACGCCACTGTGTGTCATACCAGCATAGAAGCTCGTACCAAGTTCAAAGTAAATATCCTCGTTAACACTTGCGCTGCTTCCCAGAGTGAAGATGCGACCACCCTGGGGAATGTACTGATACACCCACATGACAATGGAGAAGCCATCATTCCAAGTGGGAATGGTACGATCCATCGTCACCACTAAGCCATGACTATTGGGTGGAGGCTGAAATCCATCATTCAACTCGAATAGACTCAACTGTCCTTGACCAGCATAGACATACGTTTGCCAATGGCTGATGAATGGTTGCATACCATGCGTGTAGGATGGATTGATGAGGGGATTGGTCAAGTCCGTCCATCCATGCGGTGAACTAACACTCGGCTGTAAAGTTGTCAGATTCATATTCACCCGATTCACGAGTAAATCAGTGTCAGTCAATCTGATGATGATGGGATCAGGGGGTAAGTGTCGAGTCGTATCACCAGATAGGCTGAATGTAATATTCATGAAGGTTGCACCAGTCCGCATCTCCACTCGGACACTCTGTCCTTCAGCACCTGTTAGCGGTTTGATGTTCCACGTATGTGTTTCTGTCAACACATATGGCAATGGCTGACCATCGACTATTGGAGCAACACACGGCCCATTATCTGTGATACAGTGCAACGTGAGTCCAACCCAGTCTGGTGAGGTCACATTCGGTACGAAGAAACCACCAGGCCAGAATGTCAACGTTGTCGCTTGCCCTTCAGGCAATGTCATTGGTGGAGTCTCCGCAACCCAGAATTGGGATGCCTTCCATGCCAAGTGGAATGGAGGATTTTGAAACAGCATTTGATGTTCGGACTCCCACAGCGCCCATGGCCACACTTGAATATCACCCATCGTCCATATATGTGCTTCATTGGTATAGCATGAGACACATCCACCACCGAAGCGAAGGGATGAATGAGTGCCGGCTATCCATGATGGTTGATTCATCCAATAGTTGCAAAGATGTTCACCATTCAAATACATCTTCATGATACCATTCGGTTCGGACGTGAATGCCAGCATCCACCATTGATGCTTACGTAGGATAGTTTCCGCTGGGAATGGGCAACAGAATGAGACGCCATCGCCCTTCTGTCCGCGGTCCGGCCCAGTATCGTACATACAAACACTGGTATCCAACATGCGTATCTCCCAGCCACCGGATTCAGAGATGATTCGACTACCATATGGAGCGGTACCGGAGTAGGATGCACGCAACAATTGTGTCGCCTCACTCGCATAGAAATAGGTCGTATTCATCCACACTGCTACACTCCACCCTTCTTGACGTGTATTCCAGTTCGGTGGAAGGAGCTGACCACCAAGCTGAGGGCCAGATGAAAGTGCATACACCTCACTGTTGAAGTCATCAAGGAAGAGCATACCACCAGATGCACGACCATCAATGGAGCGCTTGAAATTCCACAGACCAGGAACAACACCACTCTCACTGAAGTCATAGTGGAACAATCGCTCAGGTAGCATATCCCCCTCATACTCCTCCGCCCAGAAGGTGAATGTCTTGGGTAGGTTGAGGAAGGTTCCATTGCCCGACACCAACTCGAATGTCAGATTGAAGTGTGTCACATTGGGGTCACGTGGCATGAAGATTTGGAAGGATGTATCGGGCCATGAAAGATTCCACATACGATAAGAATCAAACGTCCAATCCATTGGTAAGCTTGGACATGCCTCAGCTGAGCTACATGATGCTCGAATAACAATCTCGGGCTCAGACCATGAGCCATTACGTAGGAGTGTGGAATGGTTGACGAAGATAGTATGGGTCACCATCGTACCGTTGATCGATAGATCCGGTACGAACGTCCCTTTATCCCACGTCGCATTGACCAGTGTTCCATTCAGCCATGTGCCACCAACCCATGACCCATTCACCCAGTTGCCCTGCAATACAGCCGGGGATTGGGTGATATTATAGACTGGTGGATGAAAGTCAAATGCATTGTAGCTGAACGGTAAGGAGAAGCTAAGATTCTGCACTCCGCCTCTTGGGAATCGATATGGATGATGCGCGGGTAATCCAACATAATTCAAGTCCCATTTCCTTCTTAATACAGCCGGCTCATGGAATCGGAAGAGCAGCTCCACCATGTCAGAAGTCATGGAACGATTCCAAACATCCAATTGAGCAATCTCACCCCAATATCTGTCCGGGTAGTAGTATGGACTTGAGTCGGCAATTAACTTCCCAACTATTGCCTGCTGAAATCCAGTACCTTCTGATGGGTAGCCAACCTTACACGCAGAAATGACTTCATGGCCATTGATGAACATACGAACCTTGGCCTTCACTCCATTAGCGTTGCCCTGATCAACAATGTCATAATAGGACACGACCACATGTGACCATGCATGCATTTTGATTGGTATGGGAGACGTGCAACGTCCAGTGGCGCCATGCCAGGATGAGACGATGAATGGACGATCAAGGTTATCCAATGCAAACAGCATCGATCGATCACCCGCACCACACACACTGGCCAACATGGAGACGATGGGACGAATCGTTTCACTGCCTGTGATGGTATAGAGCATTCGATTCGGTTCGGGCAATATCCATGCTGCCATCGAGATGCCATGAAATGGGCCAAAGCTCGGTCCCGTTTGGAATCCCTCAGCGAAGTTGCATGGAACCTCCTGCGTCGCACCCTCACGAAAGGTTGGACCGATACCATTCGCCAACGATTGAGAGTATGGTGCAACATCGGCAGCCAACATCAGATCGACATAATAATCCATATTATAGCCAAACAGTGCTGTACCCTGTGCCACTCCACCATCTGTCCGATCGATCCAGTTGAAATGAACACCGGACTGGGTAAAGTTGAGATGTGAATTCGAATAGGCCATCAGCAGGTCATACGTCCAATCGATGGGTATGGGAGGTGGTGGAGGTACATACGTGGTGTTGAGACATGTGAAGAGGGCTGGAGAGGTACTATTGGAAGTGGAGTTGTTGAGGAAGGAATGGGCAGGGCAGGTGGAATTGGATGACGAAGTTGCATTCGTCGATCCATTCACACTCGCACTGCTGTTACTGATGACGGGCCAATCATCATATGGAGCAAACCATGACAAGCTGCAGTTGCATGTTTGAACCATACCTGTCCCATTGATGAAAATGGGGTAGGTGATTGTCGGGACAGTCGCATTGGCATTGCTCGTCCCATTACCCGTCACATTGCCTGATGTGCCATTGCCAGGTGCAAGAGTAGAATTCGCCCATGCGCCCAACTCTTGTTTCGCTTCCAATCCTTGATTTGCGAGGAAGAAGAGCGGATCTGCATTGTACTCGAACAGTGTGGTCGAGCAGCAGCAGAGTGAGGGGAGGGGGGTTGACGGCGGCACTGCTGGCTCTGTGCTATTGCCACTACTGCTATTATCGCTGCTGCTGCTACTGGGTGGTGACGGTGTGAAGCAGCATGTGTAGTTGAATGTGGATGCTTGCACAGGAAGGAAGGAGAAGGAGAAAGAGGATACAACTTGCACATGGGGTGCATGATGATAGTGATGATGTGAGTGGAGAGTAGTAGTGATGACGAAGAGAGCTATGAGTAGTATGAATATGACGAATGGTCGAGTCGACTTCATCATCGGTCGGAGCAAGGTTTGGCCACCCACCACAGCCATGCTCGGTCTCCCCTCTCTGCTCATGACTGATGCCTTAGAGAGTGAGGTCCATCCAGTATCCTGATGTCGCTCCCACATCCTATTCCAACAGTTGCTCATGATGGGTGCATGAGTTGGGGTTGGTGTGCGTTGAGTATGGCCTGCAGATGGTTGTTTCGACTTGGTGTTGAGTCCCTAGTGGCAGTGGTCGCAGCGTTCTGACTAAGACTTTGGTGTTGACTGCACGGTGCGGCTGACCTGACCGCTGACGGGGTCTGACTGGCGCCATTGAACGACGTGAGTGGTCAGTTGCAAGCTTGCAAAATTGCCCTTCGACTGCGTCGAATTCTCGTCCGCTTGTTCCCGCCACACTGGGCGCGCTCGTCGGCCCTCAAGCCAAA
>Ga0256771_1000027_pt1 | contig 22182 bp, 1 predicted proteins | sample MC6MC0922MT_FD_186046 | JGI IMG/M metagenome (GOLD analysis project Ga0256771, IMG submission 186046) | Metatranscriptome of enriched soil aggregate microbial communities from Iowa State University, Ames, United States - MC6-MC0922-MT... | ecosystem: Environmental > Terrestrial > Soil >...
CTCACACCTCATTGTTCAGCCTGAGCTGCTACTGAGCGTCAGTAGCAGCGCCACGGACTGGTCACGATTGTATTGTGCTGTGCTCTGCTGCGCTGCCTTGCCTCTGGCGCCCTGTCAGCGTCAACCCGTCGGTGCGTGACGCACCGCACAACTTCGCCTTGCCTTGCCTTGCCTTGTCACTGACTTCCAGACACTCCTCCTTTTCTCGATCGTCTGGCTTGTGTTTGTTGTGCTGTTCTGTGCTGTGTTGTGCTGTGTTGTGCTGTGCTGCCTCCTCTCCTTTGCATCTGCGCATTGACAGCGTCGACGTGGCGTGACTGCCCCACCGCACACTGCACGCTGCGCACTGCTCCGTGTCTGAGTCTGACATCGCTGACTGTAGATCGATCGAGCCTGACATTGGGACTTTCACTATACTATCGCTGGCATATGAATCATGATGTCGACACGCCAATCATCATCACCATCAGCATGTGATGGCGATGCTCCCTCCCCTCCGTCATATGAGATCGGTGTGGTTGGTATGTCCTGTCGTTTCCCCGGGGGGTTGAATTCGTTGGCAGCGTTCTGGCAGGCCATGGTCGACAAGAAGGATTGCATCACGGAGGTGCCCAAGGAACGATGGAACACGCAACTGCACTGCTCAAATAACAGCAAACGGAGGGAGAAGGAGGGCACAGGGAATGAGAATGACAATGAGAACGAGAATGAGGGTGGCAGCGTCGTCGTGCCTGAGTTGACGAAGTCGAGCACGAAGTGGGGTGGGTTCGTGTCGACGCCCCCCGAGGAGTTCGACCCCCTCTTTTTCGGAATCTCGCCACCGGAAGCAGCGAGCTTAGACCCGCAACAGCGCATGCTGTTGGAAGTGACGTATGAAGCATTGGAGGATGCTGGAGTCACGATCGAACAGATGAGACAGACGACAACCTCGGTCTTCGTCGGCTTGATGAATGATGATTACAAACTCGCCTTGCATGATGACCCGATTCGATTGGATGGTTACAGCAACACTGGCACAGCACCCACACTCGCCTCAAATCGCATCAGCTATGTCTTCAATCTGTTGGGTGCGTCCCTCACTATCGACACGGCTTGCTCCTCGTCATTGGTGGCGTTGCACATGGCACGTCAGGCATTGGAACGAGGTGAGTGCGACTATGCAATCGTGGCCGGTGTCAACTTCCTGCTCTTGCCCGATACATTCATGGCACTCTCACAATTGTCCATGCTCTCACCGGATGGACGATGTAAGGCATTCGATGCATCGGCGAATGGATATGTGAGAAGCGAAGGAGCAGCGGTCGTGCTGCTGCAGCGGATACCAACATCCATACCAACACAAACACAACCAGATCGTCTCGTCGCCTCACGCACATCTCCTTTTCCTTCGCCTTCTCCGTCATTTTCCCTTCGTCCACGCGTGTATGCGACGCTTCTGTCAACCGCAGTCAACAGTGACGGCCGACTCGACATGCCCATCACGGCGCCCAGTGCCAGGGGGCAAGAGACATTGCTGCGATCCATCTACGGGGGAGAAACAGAACAGACAAACACACAGACACAAGCACATGGTCAAGGCCATTATCTGCGTTCCCCCATCTCCCCCTCGGATGTGTTCTACGTGGAGGCACATGGAACCGGCACGACCAAAGGAGACTTGGCTGAATGTACCGCCATCGGGTCAGTGATTGGCCAGGCATCCAGGAGAGTGCGATCGCGTCCTGTGCTGATTGGCAGTGTCAAGACCAACATTGGACATTTGGAAAGTGCCGCAGGCATGGCTGGATTGATTAAAGCATGCTTGATCCTGCATCATGGCCTCATTCCTCCAAATCTCCATTTCAACCACCCCAATCCAAATATTGACTTCGACAAACTTGGACTACATGTAGTCACAGAATGTATGGAGGTGCCGATGCCGACCACGCCAACACCAATCCCAAGTGGCGGCTTGGTGGGTATCAATAGCTTTGGTTATGGAGGAACGAACTCGCATGCGGTCATTGGGAGGCCGTCAATGACAAGGACAACGATCGCACCAACTCCTGTGAATAATGGACAAGAACAAAGCATTGCTCCAACTCAGCGTCCTGGTGAGCCCCATCCAAACCAGAGATCCAAACGGCGCTTCGTTATGTTGATTAGCGCTCATGACTTGCCTACACTGAAGCAGCAGATCGACTCCCATTGTCAGGCACTGGCATCAATGAGCAACAAAGATGATGACGCTGACCACTCCACCCTGCAGCGTATGTGTTTGACCTCGCTCCTCCATCGAAGTGCATTCAAATATCGTTGTGTAGTGGTTGGCGACTCCTCCTCTGCACTCCACTCCAACCTCGCCTCTCTCCACCAACAATTCGACTCGCTCAAACAGCGATTTCTACCCGGACGATCATTCCTATTCACGACTGGTCAAGCTTCAGACGCATTGACGTTGACATTGACATCTACCTCTCCCTCTGCACCTGGCTTCGCCTCACTGGGTTGTGTTCCCTGGCCCTGTGTGTCCGTCGTCTCCTCCTTCCAGCCCCTGCGCTCCCAGCCGATCATCTTCGTGTTCGCTGGACATGGATCGCACTACCCTCAGGTGGCCAAGAGGTGGATGAAGACACTGCCGTTGTTTCGAAAACATTGCACCAAGATTTGTGAGGCATTTCGACCCTTTCTCGATGTTGTTGGCAATGGCAGTGATGGTCAGCGGGATTTGATGTCTTGTTTGTTGCAGGACGATCCAAGTTGGTTGAGCAACGTCTCCATCTACCAGCCCGCTATCTACGCAATTGAATTGGCGGTCGCCTTCACACTCATGGAAGTGGGCATCTTCCCGACGGCGGTCATGGGACATTCTGTTGGAGAGTATGCGGCGGCCACATGTGCCGGATTGCTGTCACTGAACAGGGGAGTGGAGATCGTGGCGAAGACTGCACAATTGATGGCAAACAAGATGAACCGGGGTCGTTTACTCGCTGTCTTCTCTCGCAACTCGACCTCCGCAGACCCCTCCAGTAGCAGTAGCCAACCCGCGACCCCAGATGAAGAGCTGCTTGCACTTGCACGTTCTCATGGCGTGGAGTTGGCCGCAACGAACACTTCCTCAACCTTCACCTTCTCTGGTCGGGAAGATGGTATTCGCTCCTTCCAGCAAGCGCTACAGGAGCAGAGCCAGAGCCAGAATCAGAAGCAGAGCCAGTGGATGAGCAAGGAGCTGGATGTGTTCTTGCCAGTGCACCATTCAGACATGGATCAAATTGAGGTGGAATTCAAACAAATTATCAATCAAGTCAATGCTGACAATACCGACAACGACAACTGCTCATCATCATCTTCGTCTCCCTCCACCCCCGCCCCTCTCTTCTTCTCATCGGTGCTTGGCCAGTGCTATTCGGCTTTTTCTCTGCCATCGGATTATTGGTGGCGCAACATTCGTGATTTGGTTTCATTCCATCAGGCAGTTCGTGCATGTCACGCACATTTTCATGATGATGGCATGGATGACGCGGGGAGTGGATCGGGAGCGGGCCAGACTCTGTCCCCACTCTACATCGAAGCGAGTCCACAATCCGTCCTCACACCACTGCTGACGGAGATCATTGATGAGTATCACACAGAACAGGCCAACACACCATCCTCACCAAGATCAGCCTCTTCAATGGCGTCCGACGCCAGTACGAGCCATTCCATCATTGGACTCCTGAATCGTTTTGATCGTGGTCAGAGTGAGGATGGTGAGGACGGTGAAGCCTCCTTCCTTCGAATCTGTTCCTCCCTCTACGCTTCAGGACAGGTTCCATCCATCCGATGGGAACGACTGCTGCTACTTGACCATGCCGATGCTGCTACTGATGCATTGGGCATCCAGTCCCATCCTCTGATGTTGACCTCCTTGCCTCCATATGCCTGGCACCGACAGCGCTATTGGGCTGAAGGAGACATCAGTCGCAATCGAAGGCTCTATCGACGATACAGCGGATACGATGACCAACACATCCACGGCAGCGGCAACGCACATCCAGAACACGATGACATCATGACTGGTACAATGGCTCCATTCCATATTTCTGATCGTCACCATCATCATCCGCTACTCAGCATGTGTGAAGTGGCTCCCGTCGAACCATTGGATGAGTCCACGGCCATCCCTGGTTCCTTCAGTCTGCAGTGGCATGCATCCCTCAATGTCACCCAGTATCCTTACCTTGCCGATCATGTCGTGGAAGGTATGCGTGTCATTCCTGCCGCCTTGTTCGTCGAGTATGTGTTGGCGGGTTTATGGACGATGGCCTCGTTGTCTCGGCAGCATCCTGGAATCACGGAGCAGACGATCTTGGTCTTACAACAGGTGACATTCAAGTCTGCTCTCATGCTCGATGCAGCGTCCAACACTTCCAGCATGCTGACTGGCTTACGCATGACTCCGCGTGCTCAGGGCGCTGCGTGGTCGATTGCCATCGTCAAGGAGGGCAGTAATAGAAATGGCAAGGGGGGCAATGGCCATGGCCATGCATCCACTGAGGAGGTCGTGATGGAGGCGAGTGGAGGTGTGTATGAGCAATTGGCGCGTGAGAGGTTGGTGTTATCACACAAGGATGATCTGATCGAGCGCGATGATGCCACCTTCATCGATGCCTCCAACTTCTACGACAACTTTCAACAGCGCCAACTGGTGTATGGAGACACATTCCGGTGGGTGGTGGCCACCTGGCTCGTCGAGCAGACGATGGTTGCTCATCTGAGGATGCCTCTGGAACTACAACAGCAACAGCAAGATCAAGATCAGCATGCATATTTCCTTCATCCATCTCTGATGGACTGCACCTTCCAGTGTGTTGCCTCGTTGGTGTCCCGCTCCGATGATCGCACCTACATCCCCACCTCCATCGGCAAGGTTCGTTTCTACCAGCGCTGTTTGAGCGCGGACGCATGGGTCGTGGGCAAGCTCGCATGTCGATCGACCAACTCCATCACGGTCGACTTGAGATTGTTCGATGCGAATGGAGAGATCGTGGCGGAATTTCTTGCATTCACTGTGTCGAGTGTGAGTCAGCAGCGCACGGCACATTCGAACGAGTCGATTCTGGATTGTGTCGTGAAAGCTGAGTATGTGCCGTCTCCTGCCTCGACTCCTCCACATACTCCTGCCGCATCAGTGTCAGTGTCAACTGCTGCACAAGTCCATCCCCTGATTGCTGCTGATGATGAATCAAGCAAGCCAACCATCGTCTGTCTCATCCGCTCAGATCCTGTTCAACAGAAGCTGGCTCAACTTCTGAAGACACAACTCGCACACTCCAATGACATTCATGTCCTCTCCTTAGATGAGATCGAGAATGCGAATGCGAGCGGTGAGAATGAGAGCGAGAAGGACGATGCATCCAAGCTCGAGCGACATCTCGAGCGTCACTTGGATCCACTGCTGGTGCAACATCACGATGCCGCTACCAAGCAACCGTCTAGCTCTAGCTCCTCCACCCCTCTCATCATCGATTGCACGCCTCTGACCACGAACTTCCCCGAGGAAGCCAACATGGTGTTGGACGCACTTGTACGAAACAGCTATCGAACCATGCTCATTGCTCGATACCTACTCAATGCCGCTGTCAATGGCAGATTCAACTCGTCAATTCCTCATCTCATGGTCCTCACCCGGAATGCTGTGGCTGTACCTGGATTCACGTCATCCTCATCGTCATCGTCATTTTCATCCTCGGTGAATCCAATCCAATCATCGTTGCTTGGTCTGATTCGCTGTCTCCGTCTTGAGAGTGAGGGCCTGCTCACCAGTTCCACATGTGACCTGGAGACGGAGATGGATGGAGAAGAGCAATTGGAGTCGTGGAGTCAAGCGATCCAACAAGAGCTTCAGTCTCTGCTCTCCTCGCGTGACCATCGAACGGATGGTGCCGAGGTTGCATATCGACGAGGCAAGCGCTTCGTCAGCAGACTGCAGCGTGTGCCTCTCGATCAATGTCTCACTCAGACGAATCACATTGCAGGATTACATGATCCACCTCCCGTGTGTTTCACACATTCAAGCAAAGTTGGTTGGTATATTGATCGTCATTCAATGGATGAGTATTCGTATCATGTGCGAGATTATGCGCTCTATGCTTTCCGCCAAGCCTCCTCGGCCTCCTCTCCATCATCGACAGAAGAAACAGCGCAGGATGATGTTCTTGTTCAAGTGGAGTATGCCGGGTTGAATTTCAAGGATTTTCTCATCAGTCGCTCGACTGGTATCTTCGAGAGTGAGTTTGGGTACCTGGGCTTCGAATGTGCGGGGTCGATCGTCACACCTCCTGCTGGCGCCCACGCCAACACGGTCGATCTGAAGGTTGGTGATCGAGTGTTTGGATTCGGTCTCGGCTCACTGGCCAGTCACTGCTATGCACACCCTCATTGCTTAGTGAAGATTCCAGCGACATGGAGTGCCTCATTGGCTGCAGCCTTACCTGTCGCCATGGTCACTGCCTTGATGTGTATGGAAGGAGTGACGGCCTCCTCACATGTACTGCTGCATTCTGCCTGTAGCACTGTCGGTCTGTGCTGTCTGCATATATTGGCATCGAGGGGCTGTTCACATGTGTACGTCACAGCGGGCCATGCGGATCGTCGTCGCTTCCTCCTTGACAGGTATGGGTTCGTCCAGGTGGTGGGTTCAGGAGAGAACGGCGACTTCGTACAAAAGGTCAAATCGTTGAGCGCAGAGCGTGGAGGAGTGGATGTGGCAGTGTGTGCAGTCAATCCAGCCATTCGTCGCCACACATTGGAAACGCTTCATCCTGCCGGGAAATACTTGGAATTGAACACGCGATCTCAGGCCGTCCCCTCCACTCCTGCAACAGTTCAATACATCAACCTGTCACGATCGATCTTGCAGTCTCCCACGTATATCCGAAGTCTCCTCGAGCAGGTGGTGGCAATGTTCCCCGATGATGAAGCGATTCGACGAGCCATTCCGATCTCCACCCTCCCATTGGGACAGTTGGCTGCACTTCAATCGTTTGTGGAATGCAATCGATACATTGGAAAATTTGTCGTCCAGATTCCATCAGTTGTGTGCACACATCAACATGAAGGATGTATGGCATCATCGACGCACGTCTCTTCGTCCGCGCCATCTGCTATTCCTTCGATTCCCCCATCTAGTGCTATGGTCCCCTCGGCATCGTTGTTCTCCCCTGATTTCACTTACGTCATCCTGGGTGGTACTCGTGGTTTAGGATACCGTGTCGGCGAGTTCCTCGTGGCGCATGGAGTGAAACATCTCGTTCTGCTGAGTCGAAGGGGTCGAGCGGCCATGAGCGACGAGGAGGTTGCACGCCTGAAGGTGCACTGTGCACGATTGGAAGTGATCGCATGCGACATCACACTCGAATCAGATTTGGAACGATGCTTCGCCACGCTGCGAGAGATGCCTCCAATCAAAGGTGTGGTCCAATCATCCGTCTTCCTGCAAGACGAACTCCTCTCATCCGTCACGGTCCAATCCTTGCGCAAGGTATGTGCACCCAAGATCTCCGGAACGATGTCCTTCTTGAATTATCTTCGTCAACAGTCGGCTGCGTTGGAATTCTTCGTACTCTTCTCCTCTGTCTCCGCACTATTCGGCAACAGTGGCCAGGTATCCTATGCCCTGGCCAACTGCTTCATGGATGGTCTGGCTGCACGCTTCCCCGCTCTCCCTATCTACAGTGTGGCATGGGGTGCAGTGGCCGATGTGGGTATCTTGGCGGAGAGGGATGGTGGACGGGAGGTGGAGAAGAGACTCGCTGAGACAGGCATCTTATCCCTATCGAGTGATGAATGTCTTGCCATTCTCAACATACTCTTCTGTCACCTACGGAGGAAGGCACAGTCTCGTGCTAATCCTTCCATCCCGGATCATGCCCTCTTGCCACTGCCCGCACATTTTGGTGTCGTGCGTATTGATGGGACACGATTGCTGAGAAGCAATCCGGCATTTGCCACCTCCTCTCGTTTCAATGTCTTCAAGGAGTCGCAACAAATTGCATCATCGCATCAGGAGGGCGATGGTGAGGACGAGTCAGGAGAGGATGGATCGGAAGTCAGTGCGGCACAGCTGGCTCAAAGCATGTCGTCACTGAGTGTCGAAGAGCGCGCATCCAAGCTTCTGGATCATGTGCAACGTTGCGTGAGTGATGTGTTGGGTGTGAGTCCATCGGATCTGGATGCCGATGCTCCACTCTCCTCCTATGGCTTGGACTCACTCTCCGCGACGAACCTTCGAAGCACCCTCTCACAACGCTTCGATACACCCGTCTCACTGTTGGCACTCCTACAAGAGACATGTCGAAGTCTCACCAATAGAGTCATCAAAACAATCGCCACACTCGCTGCCGCAGTCGCAGCCGCAGTCGAGGAAGATTCTTCAAAGCCGACCTCGTCGAATTCGAATTCAAAGTCGAATGCATCCTCATCTCCCTCTCAGCATGTTGGAAAGGAGAAGAAAGACTCCGAGGGAACCACAATGACGACGAAAGCGAAAGCGACTGCGACAAGAACAACGACAGCGATGACAACAACAGATGCATCCGCTCGCATTTCCGAACATCCTCATACTAATGCTGAGCTCATCCGCCGCAACTCTTCGTCTCATGCTGAGGCTGAGCGTGGCTCCGTCTCCATCTCCAAGCACTCCTCTTCCTCTTCCTCTCCCATCCTTTGTCCTCTGACCTCCATGCAGTCCGCCTACTTGTTTGGTCGATCCAGTACGGGTACCTCGTGCCATTTCTACTTGGAATTCCAATCGAACCATCCAATCTCCAAATTGCAAGTCGCACTCCAATTACTCATTCGGAAACATGATTGTTTGCGCGCGGTCATACATCGAGACATGGACACGAAACAGAACGCGAACTCGACCTCCAACTCCACTACTCCACTCTTGAAGGTCTGCCCATACCAGGATCTTCCCGACTATGTCATTCGCTGTGAGTCCAGTTCGGAACTGGAGAAGGTACGGGAGCGCATGTTGCATGCCCGTCTGGATGCCTACTCCTTCCCTCTGTGGGAGGTGATGATCACCACCACGACCTCTCCTTACAGCCCCGGTGATCGCATTCATGTGCACATCAATTTTGATCACATCATCATGGACTTCCAATCGGCTCGGGCGCTGTTAGTTCAGTGGGATCAATTGTGCAAACAGCCGGAGGAGAATCTCCGACAGGACCTGCTTCACTCTTCCCACCACTCATCTGACAGTCATGGCAGTCTCTCCTACGCATCCTACTTGATCTCATTGGATCGTTCTCGCTCAAGTGCGCCTTACGAATCCAGCTGGAAGTATTGGCGTGATTGGTGTGCATCGTTGCCTGTGTGGCAGGGTCCACCTCTTCCACTGCGAGCCGAATTGAAGTCGGTTACCAAACCCAGCAGTCGAAGACATGTCGCACTCCTCCCATCCAAATACTTTGTGCCACTCAAGGCTCTTGCGGCCAAACATGGTGTCACCCTCTCCTCACTTTGTCTGACGGCCTATGCATGGTGTCTGGCAATGTTTTCCAACTCCGAACGATTCCTCATCAACATGGTCACATTCCAGCAGCACACGCAACTTCTCTCTCAAGACCAACACAAGCAGAAGCACAAGCAGAAGCAGAAACAAACAACATCCGATCTACTCGGTGATTTTACCAGTGCATTCTTGGTCGATTGTGATGTGAGTCGTGACAGCTTCGCCGAGTGTGTGCAAGCAGTGTGTCATCAGGTTCTGTCTCATCTTGATCATTCGATCATCTCCACCGCTGATACCCTCCGTCTGTTGCATCAGCAGCATGGCATGGAAGGTGTGACTCAAGCCGTCCCATGTGTGTTCACTTATGTCAGTGCAGCCAACCATCCAGAGCAGGCTTTCGAAAGCTTTGGACAATACGTCACGGGACTATCTGAGACGCCCTATGTCTACTTGGACATGATCATCCTGAATCAAGGCGACCATTGTTTCATCCACTTGGATGGGGTCGAACAAGTCTTCTATGAAGGGTTCGTGGAGTCCATCCTGAAGGCGTTTGTCAGCTGCTTGCAGATGATCGCTGCAGAGCCCAACGCATATACCAACAACCATGCCATCACTCCTGCGCACATCCTTGACAAACAACCATTGAACATGAACCCATACAATGTGGTCAAGAAGGAGCATCCATCCCTGCATCTGTTGGATGGAGTGCGACGGCATCGTGACAATGAGAATGTTGCTGTCGTATCCTATGGTGTGGATGGTTGCATGTTCTCCACCTCATTCTCTCAGGTGTTGAGATCATCGTTCGCCATCATGGACTTACTTGCTTCTGTTGGTTGTGAGCGTGGCGAATATGTTGGAGTGTATTTGGATCGTGGTGAGCGCCTGTTGCAGACCCTGTGGTCGACGATCTGTGTCGGCGCTGCATACATTCCATTTGAGCCCTCGGTGACTCCCACCAATCGTATTCAACAATGCATCGAGACAGCCAAGATTCGATTCCTGTGTACAACGAAGAAATACTTCAGCTTGTTCGAACATATCAAAGGATTGACTCTGGTTGACGTCGAGCATCTCGACAGTAGCACTGGATCTGCGGCTGCGTCGGTTGCGTCCGCTGCATGTTTATCTCGCGTCTCCTCTCCCACTGATCTTGCCTATTTACTTTTCACGAGTGGCACGACTGGTACCCCGAAGGCCGTGATGGTCGAGCATGGGAGTGTGTGCAATACGCTTCATAACATGTCTGATCTCATGCAGCTTACCTCACACGACACATTGATCAATCTCAATGCCGTCACATTCGACCTGTCCGTATTCGACTATATGGCCCCACTCATCGCCGGATGCAAGGTCATCCTTCCGACTGGGTGGAGTGTGAGGGATGTGGAGACCTTGGTCAAGTGCTGCCAACAATACTGTGTCACCATCTGGAACAGCGTCCCAGCACTCTTGGATATGTGCGTGGAGTATTGTGAAAGGAACCACGTCCAATTGCCCGCCATGCGTCGTGTGGTTCTCTCGGGTGATTTCATTCGTTGGTCTTTGTATCGTCGTATGCGACATGTGATGCCCCATGCGGAGTTGATTGCATCGGGTGGTCCAACTGAGGTGACCATCTGGTCGAATTTCTACCTGCCTCATCTTCATCCATCTTCCAATGATCCAGCCTACACGTCCGACTTCCTTCCCTATGGCTATTCCTTGCCCAATGTTCGCATGTATGTACTGGATGAGCGTGGTCGACTCTGTCCGGAGTGGTGCTATGGACAGATCGTCATCGGTGGTGCAGGAGTAGCGAGAGGATACTTAGGAGCAGACAATGATGAGAGTGACAAGTTCGGTCTGATCGATGCACAATGTTCCGCAACGAATGCACCAGAGCGTGTACACTTTACTGGAGATTATGGACGATACATTGGCAATGGATTGATTGAAATCGTTGGGCGGAAGGATCGTCGTGTCAAGGTCCAAGGTCATCGCATCGATTGCATCGAGATTGAGAAGGTCCTGCAACGGAGTGGATGGGTTGAGAGCGCCACAGTCGTGGTGTCTGAGCAGCAGCAACACCATTCAGGTTCAACCCATGAGACATCTGGAAGCCAGCAACCTACACAGCAGTTGATCGCATTCTACATTCCCGTTCTCAAGGATGTCACTGCGACTGCAACTGCAACTGCCTCTCCGACCGGATCAGGTCCAGGATCGCCGCAACCCAAGGTTCTGCCAGCTGGTGCGAATGCGGAATTGGCCAGTCCTGGCGCCTTACTCCAATTCAAGCTGTCCCGTCCTGCCATTCGCAAACATGGCTTAGGAGACGGCGGAGTGAGTCTGAGAGCATATGATGCAGAATCTCAATCTCAAGGCGACAAGCTTCAGTCACCGCCGATGGTGAGGAAGAGTTGTCGCAGCTTTGATGCTCTACCCGTTCCTCTCCACGCATTGGATGGATGGCTACGCGATGTACATGACTCACAAGTCAGCTCTGGGTCGATCTCTCCATCCATGTACATGGTCACCAGTCATCTCCGTGTGTTGGTCAATGTGCATCGATCCAACACCAACAGCGACGCTCATCCCGGTCTGTATCATTGGTCTCCGACACAGGGTCTGGTTCCATTTGTGTTGGAGCCCCATCTAATTCGAGCACAGGATCATGTGGAACATAATCGACGAATGGTTTGGGAGAGCGGTGTCACACTCTTGCTTGCCTACTCGACCACGGATGCCCAAGCCATGAACATTGGGCATCGACGACTGATGATTGGTGCCGGGCAGTATGGACAACTTCTCGCGAGCAAGGCCTCGAAGCATGGGTTGGGTGCATGTCCCATTGGAGATTTCGATCGATCGCATCTGATCAAACGAATCGGAGATGAATGGCAGATCGTCCATACGTTTGTTGCAGGCTTGCCTGCACCTGCACCTACATCTACATCGTGGACAAGCAGCGGTGGGGAGAGTCGGCTGCGTCGTTTCGCTCAAGCTCTTCTGCCATCGTATATGGTGCCCTCTGCCTTCATCGCTTTGGACAAGTTCCCCATCACCGGTACAAATAAGATTGATCATCGCGCATTGAGACAGATTGCAATGGAGAGACGGATTACCGCGGCGGCAGGGGCAGCTTCAGCTTCAGCTTCATCACTATCATCCAAGCCTGGTGGAACTGTCGCAACTACCAGTGCCGCTTCATCCTCCTCCTCTCCATCCATCAACGAATTATCCGATCGTCTTCATGTGTTGATGTGTGAGTTATTGAATGTTCCATCTGTTGGTTCCGAGAGCGACTTCTTCCATCTGGGTGCCAACTCCCTGTTGCTGTTGCGTTTGCACCAGTTGCTGCCGACGCGGGTCCATGCGACTTTCGCCAAGTGCAGCATGGCCGAACTGTTCGAATTGACGTCCATCCGAAAATTGATGGATTGGATCACCAGTCGTGATGAGACGATTCAACATGGCAATGGCAGCAACAACAATCAATCATCTGAGTCAGATCAACAACAGCAGTCCTCCTCGCATCCACGTTCCAAGACTGACATCGCTGTCATTGGCTATTCCTTCCGTTTGCCTGGAGCGGTGACAGTTGAGCAGCTCGTTCAGTTGCTGGCACGCGGCGAAGAGAAAGTCATCAGTCTTGACAGTACGGAAGCGGTGAAGCGAAACCTCGTCACACCTCAGGTCGCACAAAAACACAAGTCGAGACTTGTATGTGCAGCATCAACACTCGGAGGAGGTGGAGGAGGTGGCAGTAGCAATGACAAAGGCAATGGACACGATGGTGTCATGGATGCGGCTGCGGCTGCGGCTACGGCCACGGATCCTCATGCCTTCGATGCCGATTTCTTCCACATGAGCCATCATGATGCGCGCCTGGCTGATCCCCAGCATCGACTCTTGCTCGAGTGTGGCTACGAGTGTCTGGAAGGAGCGGGCTATACGGGAAGTGGAGCGAGAGCCCAGCAGGAGGAGGTGGGAGTGTTCACCAGCTGCAATGAAGCTTCTTCAACAACATCGTTCGATCTTGATGGCAAGGGAAGTCCATCAGACTCCGTGACTGAACGAATTCGTCGTATGATTGGCAGGGAGAAGGACTATTCTGCTTCGAGACTTGCGTACTATTTGAACTTGCACGGTCCAGCGGTTGCCGTTCAATCTGCGTGCTCGAGTTCGCTGGTTGGTGTGAGTCTCGCGTGCCAGTCATTGTCCATGGGTGAATGTGATGCAGCGTTAGTCGGCGGTGCCGCCGTTCCTTTCCCTGAGTTGAATGTGTATGTCCATGAGCCCAACTGCATCTTCTCGTCGGATGGTCACTGTCGTCCATTTGATTCCAATGCCAGTGGCACAGTGCGTGGTGCCGGGGTCGTCATGCTCCTACTCAAGCCTCTGTCCAAAGCCCTCCAACACCAGGATACCATCCATGCGGTCATCAAAGGTTGGGCGACGAACAACGATGGACGGAAGGCATCGTTCACTCACCCGTCACCACAGCAGCAGGTTGCATGCATGAGGAAGGCATGGAAGAATGTACCACACGAGACACTGCAAGCACTCAGCTATATCGAAGCACATGCGACGGGTACCGCCATCGGTGATGCGCTCGAGCTACAAGCGATTGATACGGCGATCAAGACACATGGTCTACAGCGTCGCCAGCCCATCCATGTCGGCTCGTTGAAAGGCAACTACGGTCACTTGGAGTGTGCCAGTGGCGTTGCAGGACTGTTGAAGGCCATTCTCTCTGTCGAGTATGGTTTCATTACACCGACTGCCAACTACAAGCAGTCTGCTGGAGTATGTGCGAGTGTGCTCAGCCATGGACGACTGCAGATTGCCGCGGGTCAGCATGCCATCAAGTGGGAGGCAGAGCATCGAGTGGCTGCGGTCAATAGCTTTGGAATCGGAGGAACGAACGCACATGTCATCATTGAATCGCCTCCAGTTGACAGAGACGAGGAGATGGATGTGGCGAAGGCAGATACATCAGCAGATGTTGATGTCGCAGTTGTGCTCCCTTTCTCCGCCCATACCGTTCGTTCCTTGCAATTGCAACTTGAGCGCATGCGTTCCCATCTCCTCTCATTCACAGCCTCTCAAATTCAATCGGCCGTGTCGATCAATGACTCCTCGATGTTGCCATCGTTGCGCTTCAACTTTGCATCGCTTCATGCGACACACAAGTCTGAATCGCGGCTCTTGGCAGAGATGGCCTACACACTCTCCTTACGCCGGAATCATCATTCGTACAAGAGGGCCATCGTGGCATCCACCATCAAGCAAGCCATCGATGCTCTGAGCTCAGAGTCCAATCCTCATGACAGGACTGTTCCTGTTTCGGATGGTGTCCCTGCAGCAGATGCGACTCCCTCTCCCGCACTCATCTTCCTGTTCCCGGGCCAAGGTAGCCAGTTCCCTTCGATGGCACATCGATTGTACCAGACCTTCCGTACCTTCCGTCAGACTTTCGATGAATGTATGACGATACTGCAAGGTATCGATGGGGAGTATGCGGAGCAGCTGAAACAATGTCTGCTCCAATCCTCAACGCTCCCACACGCACAATGTGAGACGCTTCTTCGAAACACGTCCTTCACTCAGCCGGCCTTGTTCCTCGTCGAATATTGTTTGGCGAAGCAATGGTGCCAGTTTGCTTCCATGCCCATGTGCGTCATTGGTCATTCATTGGGTGAGTATGTCGCTGCATGTCTTGGTGGAGTCTTCTCTCTGGCCACTGCGATTGAACTCGTCTATACACGAGCGAAGATCATGCAACAGCTACATGGAACTGGACAGATGGTTGCAGTACGAGCAACAGCAGACAAGGTCAACGCCATCTTGGCTGAAAACAACAACAGTAGCAAGGCCATCAACGTGTCTATCGCGGCCGAAAATGAGCCGAATCAAGTGGTGCTGAGTGGTGCCACCTCTGCGGCCAAGTCAGCTGTTTCCCTCCTCAAGCAGCATGGCATCAAATGTCAATTGATCAATCAATACCCATTCCATTGCTCCATGCCTGAGAAACTTGTCAATGAATTCCGACAGGCGCTCGAACGTGCCTTCCAGCAGCCGAGCCAGAGTCGCAGTGAGAGTGCGAGCGGCAGTGACTTCAACAACTTCCCCTACATGTCCAACTTAACCGGTCAGCGCATCGACCTGAATCAGGCGTCCGCACCTGGCTACTGGATCCAGCATATGACTCGCACGGTCAAATTCAGGGAGAGCTGTGAGAACATTCTCGCTTCGGAATCACTCTCCAACTCGACCATCATCACGTTGGAAGTCGGTCCAGGCCGCACTCTGTCGACACTCTTTGGCCGATGTGCTCGTGGTCAGACTGCCGCTGGCAGTGGTGCATCATCCTCATCTGGCTTGAATTCTGGCCTCTCCGTGCTTCCTGTTCACACGCTACTGGACACTCATGACTCCCCAGTCGATGCTGTTGAGCATGTCCCATTATTGAGTGCCGTTGCCAGGTGTTGGAGTCTGGGTATCAACATCGAGTGGGAGAAGTATTTCGACGACTTGCTGCAGATACCGTCCGACATGCATCGATGCTGCACGACTCTACCGACGACAGAGTTTGATCGAATTAGAATGGAACCAAAGGCTCAGACACACACGGCTGCTCAAGGCCAAGTCGAAGACCAACCATCGCAACGTGCCACGATGGCACATGCTCCTTCATCCAGCGCTCCTTCTTCCATCTACACGAGTGATGAGCGCGAGCCTGTCGATCGCCGCGAAACCTTGACCTTGACCTTGGCTCCTGCTCACATTCATACTGATTATGCAGATGATGATGCAGATGACATTCGCGCAGCAATCGTTTCATCCTGGCGTCGTGCTTTAGGCTCCACTCCCACCGACACTTCCAATTGGCTTCAATGTGGTGGTGACTCCTTGTCAGCGGTGAGCTTCAGTGCGACCTTGTCTGACCGTCTCGCCATGCGCATCCCACCCAATGCAGTGCTCACTCACCAGACACTCAAGGAGATGATCAACATGGTGCGCAAGGAGAGACGAGCGCAGAGACAGACGAACATGACGATCCAGCCAAAGGCAACATCAGAATGCAGCGCCTCGTCGATCGATGACAGTTGCTGTCATTGGAGTTCGAGCTTGTCGTCCCATCAACGCTCCATGCTCTACGCTGAGCAATTGACGCCCAACAACCCCGCACTTCGTGTCTCGCATTTCCTCCATCATCATCGTGCTCATGCGCATGCACCGAAGCTCGATGTGCAACGTTTGGTTGATGCCATGCGGATGCTCATCCAGCAGCATGCCTCATTGAAGACCGTGTTCAGCATGCGGGGAGGAGAGGTGGTCGCGCGACATCTCACACCAGAGGAAATCAACAACTTCCAACCAACCAAACACATCACTCTCACACTCCCATCCTCGCAGCGTCTTGGCCAAACGATCAACTCATCCGAGGTGCAAGCTTTCATTCAAGATTGTCTCGAGCTTCCTTTCGCAGTGTTTTCTGGCGACTCTCCATTGGTGCGCATGTATGTCGCTGAGCTTGGGTCAGATGAGTGTGTCATTGGATTCACCTTCCACCATGCGATCATCGATGGATTCTCATTGAAACCGCTCATCAAACATCTATACGAGGCATACCACACGACGAGTGGGCCCAGTAGCAGTGCGAATAGTACCACTCCTCCTTCGACTGCCCCTCGCCTCCATGGTCGTTATGACTACAACGATTTCATGCGTGAGGAATCTGTGTTCCTTGCCTCAGCTGAGTGTGATGCCAGTGTGGCATATTGGAGAAAACAGCTCGCGGATGCGACACCATTCGTCTTCCCATCGGACCGTACCCATATCGTCAAGGAGGAAGGAGGAAGAGGCAGAGGGAAACTCTTGCCAGTCGACTTACCGGCCGATGTCACCCGTCGACTTAGCAGTGTTAGTCAACGCAGCAGCAGTAGTATGTTCACTGTTTTATGTGCGGCTCTGTCCATGTGTCTTGCTTCTCGTAGCGGTCGCTCCGATGTGTTGTTCAAGACGGCCATGTCTGGTCGTACCCGTGCAGAGCATATGTCCGTCATTGGTCTGTTCGCCAACACGGTTGTCCTGCGACTGAAGGAGGTGAACATGGGCTCATTCGCACGCTTGCTTCAACAATGTCGAAACACCATTGAGGACGCGCTGCAACATCAGCGGATCCCACTGTCCAAAGTGCAACAAGCAGTCCGCACGGCCACGGCCACCACCACCGCTGCAGCTCGCACGAGTGATTCTCAACCGTCTCACACCGATCCGTTCAACATTCTCTCCAACGTGGCATTCATCTTCCACAATGAAGGATCAGTGAAGCAGTTGACAACGGCAACAGCAACAGCAACCCCACAAACGTCAAAGACTGGTCCTCAGCTGCAGCCCATCGACTTGCGCCACATGAGCAACGCTTCACCGGGCCTCAGGAATAGTCTGACCGTGCACCTCTGGCAGAAGGCAGAGACACTTTCTGGGTCGATCATCTATGATGAGCAACTGTTCAGTCGCCAAGCCATGTCCAACCTCTGGACACACTTCACTGCCATCTGTCAGGCGATCGGCGACATACCCGAGGCAGGGAGCGAGTCAATGACTACTGCGTTCGAATCCATCGCTGTCTCCTCGCTCAACAACCTTCCTGACGTGGAGCTGAAGGCGGCCTTACATCGTGAGACCGTGCCTCGTCACTTACTGCAGCGGGTACAATCCTATCGTAGCATGAAAGATTTGTGCTTGGAGCGCTTTGGACGTCATGCGGGTGCGGGTGCGGATGCAGTCGCACTGGAAGATGTGGCCACGTCAACCAAGCTCACATACTCGGACCTGTTGGAGAGGACGGCGAAACTGAGTCAAGCGCTCACTCATCACATTCCAGCGACACCTGCTTCTCAACCTGGCCATGGTCCTGTCGTTGCATTGAGTATGCGTCTGAGCATCCACACCATTGAGGCAATGATCGCGATCTGGCGTTGTGATGCAACCTACATGATCCTCCCACCACATTATCCCGTCACCTATATGGCCACATGTCTGAAGCAAGCTGCTGCCATGATGCTTATCGTCGATAATGAGGCAGACATCAACAAATTTGAGCAGATCGAACTTGGTGGTGTGGCCATCATACCCTTCGCCAAACTGGCTCACACTGACAATGGAAACCATGAGAAGCAGCTGGAGTCGGAGATGCTATCATCAACATCAAGCGCTGACTCTCATTCTACATCGTCTACCCCTGCTTACATCGTTTTCACTAGTGGCAGCACGGGCTTGCCCAAGGGTGTCCGTGTCCCCCATGCTGGGCTGGTCCATTATCTCTTGTATAATTCCGATTTGCTCTACCTTGATTCGTCGTCATCGCCGCCGTCACCGTCGCCGTCGGCTTCGACGTTGAAGCAGCTGCAAATGGGTGCATTGGAGTTTGATTTTGCCGTCGCGGAGATCTGGACGCCTCTCATCAATGGGGCCACTCTATGCATCTCATCCCAACCAGATCTCCTGCTGCCCTCGCCTGTATTCACCAAACTGCTGTCCAAGCATCGCATCACTCACATCAAACTAAACCCGTCCTTCCTCACTGTACTACTGGCGTCGACACGCACATCCGAATATGGACCTGGGTCCAATGGAGTCCGTGGCGATGATGACGCTGATGATCCTTTAGGTGATGTTCGTTTCGTGACGTTGGCCGGTGAGCGTTGTTCGACTCGTCAGTTGTTGCGAATCTGGAAGGTTGGTCGCACTGTGATCAATTCGTATGGACCATGTGAATGTACCGTCAGTAGCTCGAAGCTGATTGTGAAGAGCGAGGAGGATGTGGCAGCCATGGCGCAATATACATTCCCACCCATCGGCAAGCTCCTACCAGGCAAGGCCGCTATCATACTGGATCCAATCACACTCTTACCCAAGCCGACAGGGGTGGAAGGCATGCTGTTCATTGGAGGGGTGGGAGTGAGCTCTGGATACCTCTCATCACATGCAGGCAAGGACTCTGACTCCCACTCAGACTCATTCATGAGCGCCACAGCCTTCCCAAGCGCCACGCGCCAACTGCTCACCACTCACCCGGATCTCGATCTCGATCTCGACCTCGACCCAGACGGCCGTTGGTATCGAACAGGTGATATCTGCTTCTTCAGTGCGGATGGTCTCCTGCATTACGCTGGCCGATTGGATCATGAGATTAAGGTGCGTGGATTCCGGGTCAATTGTGAGCAGGTGGAACGCGCTCTCACAAACGTTCCCAATGTACTCGATGCGGTTTGTGTACCATCAAACCAGATGTTGGTTGCTTTCATTCGCATGCAACAACACAAACAATTCGACTCACCAACATCCTCACAATCCTCATCAAGCCCGTCTGTGACCGCGTTATCTGTCGTTGAGAGGGATGTCTTACTGCGTCATCTTTCCTCCCTTGTCCCTCCACACATGTTACCCAGCCAGGTGTATGCGGTCGATCGCTTCCCCCGGGCCAGCAGTGGCAAAGTCGATCGGAAGCAATTGACCAAGTGGGCGGAAGACCGGTACCATCGCACTGGCACCAACCAACACAACACCAACACGAAGACGAAGACGAACAAACCGGAGCCGAAGCCGGAGCAGAACCCGAACCCGAACCCGTTGACCTCAAAGTTCAGTTCAACCACAGTGATTCCGCACTCTGCAAATCAGACGACGGATCAGCATCCATCCTCGGAGCCAGTGCCATTGTTATCCTACAGAAAGGTCTTGTTGGTCGTGCAACGTGCATTTGTCGACGCTCTCAACATTGACGAGGACGGTGCACAGTCGATTGAATGGAATGGATCAAGTGATGATAATAGCGATAGTGACAGTGGCAGTGATAGTGGTCGCGACAGTGGTGATCACGATCAGCCCGACTTCTTCAGTTTGGGTGGCACATCATTGCAGATTGGAGTTTTGATTCATCGTATCAGCCTCTATACTTCTGTCACACTTGATGTCATGAGTATACTCTCCGATCCGACTGTCTCCGGTATTGCACGAGTGATCCAAGCCCGACTCGCCACTGCGACTGGTACCAGCACGATGCCACGAGCCCGTCCTTCCAGAGCTGCGTCTGGAGCTGTCGCGCCCGCAGACTATGACTGTGTCAACGGCAAGGAGAATGGCCATGGCAATAGCACTGGCAATGGTAAGGATGCTCCCACATCCACCAAACCGACTGACACTCACAATGGCGTGCACTCGACTGGCACTGGTAGCGTTACAACCACTGGTATTGCCGGTATCTACAAACTACCAAGCGGAGTGAAAGCCAATCAAGCTTCCTCCACGTTATTCTGCATCCATCCAGCCGGTGGTTCCTGTCTCGGCTACATTCGTCTGTCGTCTCATCTCTCAAGCGATGACGTGCATGCCATCGATGATCCAACACTCGCCACGCTCACTCCGAATAGGATGCGCAATGTCATGGAGAAGAAGCACGATGATGACTACCGCTTTTCCTCTGTGTCAGCCATGGCTTATCACTATGTTGATCTGATATGCAAGATCCAGCCCAATGGTCCCTATCGTTTGTTAGGATTCAGTTTCGGAGGCACGGTCGCGCAAGAGATGGCAAGAATCTTGATCCATGAACGACAACAAACGGTGCAACAACTCATCATCATTGATACCATGCTACCCGATACCGATACGAATACCACAGACACACTGGACCAAGCGAGCCGACCAGTGGTGGAGGAGTCTGAATCGGCGTTACAACTCAAGGCCCTTCGCTTGTTGATCCATCGACTGCAATCCTCGTCGCATGCTCGTCCCGCTGACAAGGCTGAGCGTCATGATGTGACTCTCGATATCGACACTGTCACCTCCTATGACAAGCTGTTGGATCGTGCACAGCAACTATTGGATGGCGTCAATGACGCCTTGCGCTCGTCGCTACCCACACACGATGCCAACAACAATAAGGAGCAGTCAGGTCGTGTCGCTGCAGCAACCTTCGCCTACCTCTTTGCCAAACACACCTGGCTCGTGCGTCAACATCGTCCAGTGAAGTTGAGCAATGTGCCCACCGTGCTATTGTACTGTTGCGCTCCTCCATCCTCTCTCTCTTCCTCTGCCACTGTCACTGCCACTACCCGCCATGAAGAGATCTTAGGTAGTTGGCAACGAGTGTGTCCGTCCGAGTATTTGACATCGATTCCATTCCGCTCCGCATCGCATGACACCATACTCGATCCACCGAACGTGCGGACTGTCAGCGCACTCATTCAAACACACAACCAAAATATATAACGAACGGACTTTCCTCTCTCTTCCACTTGTCCTCTTTTTTTCTCTCTCTCTTCTCTCTCTTCCTCGCTCACTTTGTGTGTTGCTCCCTTGTTTGGACCTGATATTTTCTTGGTCCAACCGCATCCTCTTTTTCCTGTCTTATTTACTTCAATCTACCTTGTCGATCCCATCGTGGGTACATGTGTCAGTTTTTTTATTTTTATTAACTTTCCTTTCGCTTGGGTGATTCGACATTTTCTCTCTCCCTACCCTCCACTTACCTCCACTTACCTCCACTCTGCAATTTGAGGTTCGCATGATCCGGTTGAACATGCAGTTTCATGTTGCCGGCTGCAGCTTCCATGCGTTGTCTTACTCGTACTTGATGGCTGGATAGTTGGATGCACCGATTTGCGATGATGCATACACTCAGCTTTCGCAGGGAGTTCGAA
>Ga0256771_1000033_pt1 | contig 21185 bp, 1 predicted proteins | sample MC6MC0922MT_FD_186046 | JGI IMG/M metagenome (GOLD analysis project Ga0256771, IMG submission 186046) | Metatranscriptome of enriched soil aggregate microbial communities from Iowa State University, Ames, United States - MC6-MC0922-MT... | ecosystem: Environmental > Terrestrial > Soil >...
GTCGAATCATTCATTGCGTCAGTATAGGATTGACAAAAACGGAGGTGTCGCGAGTGATGAAGAGTGATGGTCAAACACTGACCTCTGACTCGTGCTCTGACTCCACTACACTGCTCCTGCTTTGCACCTGTGCTGTGTGTCACACTGCACTCTGCTCTCGCTCTCGCTCTCGTCTGGGTCTGCCGTCTCATTCACGCCGCCGCTCCTACATTGTCTCATCTTCGTCAGCTTCCGCTAGTCCTCCCTCACACGTCGTCCTCTCTCTCCCCTTGTCCTCTATTGAACGATGGGTCACGCCCAGTCTGGATTGGTCGGGGATGGAGGCGGGACTGGCACTGTCAAGAGGCGGGACAGAGACAGAGACAGAGGAGGGTTGGGCAGCGGTGGCAGTGGAGCGCTGCTCTTTCCTCCTCGTTTGCCACCATCACGCCGCAGACATACACGAGATCCAGAGCCAGCGAAACAATCAAGTGATGATAGTGGCCAACAGATCGGACAACATGCACTCATCGCCAGTGACAAGTGTGATGAGTTCCCCGATAATTCCGTGGCGGAGGATGAGGAGGATATCACGCTGCTGCTTCGCTCTCCACGCATCCCTCCCATCCCACACTCCCAACCAGGATCAGCGACCAATGCTGCGAGACATGCGTTACTATCACGCGTGCGCAGTGTTATCGCCTCATCGTCACCAGGTGACGGTGCACAGAAGATGTCCGTCTCCTCGTATGAAGATGAGCCTCCTCCCGCCTGTCCTCCACTCTATCATGGTCTGCTACTTGAGCTCGCATCAGTGGGTGAAGGACATGCGATGCCGCATCAACCATCGACATCAGCTACAAGCAAGAAGTCAAGTAAGAGAGACCGACAGATGAGTCCAGCTCAATCGATTACACATGCGGCCAACAAGCTATATGCACACCTCTCTGCTCTGCGTCGTCGCATGAAGAGTGGAAGTGAGCGTCAGAAGCAGATGGCGGAGAAGGTCACAGCAGCGATTGAGGAAGTGATGCGTGCACATGATATGGACGAAATAGAGGAAGGCGAAGCGGAGCCTGCCAAACAACAGCCTACTGTCGAGCAAGGGACAGCCACATCTCCATCGAAGCTACCAATGTCACGCTCATCAACAGGAGTGGTTGCTGTCACACCTTCTTCCTCCCCAGTTTCCACACTCCTACACACCGTCTCCCTTCGTGCATTCGTCTCAACTGCATTGGTACTCATTGCCTCGATGCAACAACAAGATCCACGTGTATTGGTTCATATCTTATCCGTGGCACGTCATGCATTGATGCAACTGCCTGGACCCTCCTCACTCAGCTCAATCGCTTCAACGCGTTCAAGTGGCAATCGGAAATCAACTGCTGCTGTCACTGAGCAGGACATTCAACCCATTCGTTCCTTACGTCCAATCCTGTCATTTTTCGGTGAGCTCATTGCACGTGTGGATGAGATGGATGAGGCGGAGCGTGAGAAAGTGATGAGTGCACCGACGGCGAGTATCTCTCCGTTCGATGACATGTTGCAATCGTTGGGCTTGATTCCTGCTGATACACAACAACTGACAGGATCCTCACAACAGCAACAGCATACTCCTGCACGAGCCTTGCCGCCTTCAGTTGCTCGCAAGCGATCCAAGGCACTCACACCATCTTCATCGTCACCATCAGCGTTGGCCAACCCTCCACCAGCTCTCACTCCTGCATTGGTTCGTGCACAGTGTATCGAGGTGAGTATTGCATGGAGTGTATTACGTGGAAGCTTCCCTGAGCTGTTACAATGGATGGCCTTCCTCATTCAAACTGATTGTACTCCACTGGACAACCAGCAGCAGCAGCAGCATCCTCAAAGCCAAGGCGAATCATCATCATCAAGCATGTTGAGAGCGACCATCAGTGAGGATGGCAGTCGGGCACTCACTCCAACGTATGATCTCACACCATTCATCCAATTGCTCACACCATACCAACATGATCCCGACTCACATCTCCAAGAAACAACCAACCAATTACGCCAGGCTGTTCGGAGCATGTTCGCGGCCGAGAGAGAACAGGCACTTCGAGCACAGAGAGCACGTGCCAATCGTGAAATCAAACGAAGAATGAAACTCATACGTCGAGAAGGGAATGGTGCCAGTGGTGATGGGCGTGCAACCAATACGAGACGAAACAATGGAAGGAATGGCACTGCCCCTTCTGCAAGGAGATCCAGTTCAAGTGGCAGTGACAGTGAAGAGGAGGAGGAAGAAGAGAAATCGGAAGTCAAGAGTGATGATGAGGATCCTGATCCCTCTGTATTTGCCTCCGCATGCAGCGAGGAGGATTATGGAACAGATGAAGAAAAAGAAGAACGGGATGAGGATGGTCTCGATCGATCTGAATCACCATCATCTGCAAGTGACAGCGACTCGGGTTCAGACGACGAAGAAGATGATGATGACGATGATGAGGACTCCGATCTCTCCTCACTCTCCCCTCGCTCTCGTGCGCGTGCACGCTCACGCTCCCGTTCATCTTCTAGCTCATCCTCGCATGCCTCATCTGATTCCACCCGTGATGTCGGCGAGGGCAACATTCAGAATCTGCATGGATTGATGTATCTGGCGGGATTCTTTGAGACGGCTGAAGTGGAAGCACAGATGGACGCGAAGGAAGATGCCGTCATCCAAGCAACATTGGGTGAGATACAAAAGAATGAGAAGGAGGCCGAGATGGAACGAATGAGACGAGATCGAGAGATGATGATGGATGGTGCTGCTGGAGAGGCATCGGGCAGACGGGCACATGCCATTCGACAACCTCATTCATTCCATCTACAACCTCATCGAATGCTACAGGAATTTGGATTGACATTGAATGATGATGAATCGGAGCATTCAACAACAAGCAATCGTGACCAGGTATCATCGACGACCAACCGTCATCCAGTGTCTGCATCCATCCTTTGCTTCTTCCTCGCTGCCCATCTCGATCGTCTCTCCGCTCGTCTCGCCTCACTGCTCAGTACATCCACACACGCAACGATCGAGGAAAGCATGAGCACCGCTGTAGACGATGAAGATGACGATGGCAAGAGGGCTTCAAGAACGAGCAACCAACGCTTGACCTCCCGTGAGAAGCGGAAGTTGAAACGTGCGATGAAGATCGCTTCCAAGGGCCCCACCTTCAGGGTGGCCAAACCAGCCGATGCCGACACGATCGATCCACTCGTCTTCTGCTGCAATGAAACGACGTTCGAGAATTTGATGAGCATGATTAACATGTTGTTACCCATCTATTTCTCCGGCCCAACTGCTGCACGACCCGCCTTACCTCTCAGTGACTATATGGCGTACATGTACACACTCCTCGCCATGCTTCGCTTACTGGGTCGTCACCTCTGTGCAATACAGTTATTGCGCACTGCACAATCGTCGCAGCGGAATGTGAAGCAGTACTTAACATCGACGATGGCTGGTCGCATCAAGACACTTCTATGGAGTCTACTTTCATCACAACAGACGTCATCATCATCGTCGTTGGGCTCTCCCTCCTCCCCATCCCCATCCAATCCTGAGTATGATGCTGCATCCACACTCGTGACATCTGGAGTCCGTTCAGTCGTTCAATCCATCTTGAGTGATCTGAGTGATGTATTGGAAGAATCGACACAGTCCGCGCACTCCAACGATGCATCGTCATCAGAAGGGTCAGACGAAGACGGTGCCTCACAACAAGGGAGATCACAGACGAGCAACAAGTTGTTTATTGCGGCAGATATCATTGGTCGATGGACGGAAGAGGAGGAGAAACAGCAACAAACTACACTGCCACATAGTGGAGAGACTTCACTTGTGTCCACGACTGCCTCAGTCTCCTCTCTCTCATCCTCCCTCTTTCCTACGCTCATCAGCTGTTTCCTCTCCTCATCCTCCCCGTCCTTCCTTCCCAGTGTGAGTGAGTTGATCGAAGCATTGTTGCCGACTTCCTGTGCACTCTCCTTCCCATTCCAACCTTTCGTCGAGAGACTCTGTCGTGTGCTTCCGAAACCCAACACAAAACAATCGGCGGCCAACAAGAAGAAGAAACGAGTCGTGGAAGAGGCAGTTGATGGAGATGAGGAGGAAGAAGAGGAAGAGACAGATTCATCAGATGAGGAGAGTGATGAGAGTGAGATCGATGGATTTGAGAGGGAGAGAATGAAGCAAGCGGAGGAAGCGGAGAATGATGATCCACTTGCTTTGGATTCGAACTTACCACTCAGCAAACAATTCTCCATACTCCTACACGAAGACGACGACATGGATCGATCATCAGCACCATCTTCATCCACTCACCCTACGCCGAGTCCCGGTGTTGATTCTTCCGTGCATCGTCAAGCATCTTGTATCAAAGTTGAACAACAGCGTGCACGAACTGTTCTGGATCGGATGTTTGAATTGTTGAGGATGAGCGCCCAATATGCACGCGACCATCCTCATCGTCCTCCTCAACACCGCCATCTGATGGACCCATCAGCAAACGATTTGGAGATCAAGGAATCTTCAGTGTCGGTGTCTGCAACCAACAATCCGAATCTCACCGCATCGACTCTCGATGCCTCATCATCATCATCAGCCATTGATCTATTCAATCGTCAATCGAATCCTTTTTCGCTTACATTACCCGGCTCCTCCACAGCAGCAGTAGTAGCTCCCTCTACTACTTCTGCGACCTCACCCGCTACTGTTGTTGTGGCTTCTGACCCATCCCTCGCTCCATGGTTGCCATCATTGCTTGCATTCTTCAACGCATTCCAATCCCTCCTTCTGGATCGTGCTGAACGTACCATTCACATTGCACACAGAGTTGAACAAGAGCGCCAGGAGGCAATGAAGAAGTCGTCATCTGGCCCGACCCATCCATCACTCTCACTGACTGAGGCATCACTCGTATCACATGAAGCAACCTCTCCCTCAACATTGGCTGGGTTCGGCAGCGGGGGAGTCGCCTATCGATTCCAACCTGCTGCAACTGTTGAAGTGGCGAGTGAACGACATATCGATGGAAGGGAAGAGAAAGAGAGGGAGGAGAAACAACAAGAAGAGAAAGTGCAAGAGGAGGACCAACCTAAATCTGTAACAGACTCTTCTTCATCTGAGTCTACATCAGCGTCCATTGCATCACATGAGATCCTGACCACGGTTGAGGTGATGAAGCAGTACATTTGTGAGGTGCTCAATCTCATCTCCACACCATCCTCACCATCGACACCGGCTCCGACTGGTGTGGCAGGCGCTGTCAACAATGATGACAGTGATCATGATATGATGAGCATCAGTCCACTCATCTATTTCGTTCGTGTCACCAAGCATCGCCAACCAGGTGAGAGATTCGATGATGATGATGGTGGTGATGGCCTGTTCATCAACAAGCTTCCCAAATTCGTTGAAGTGTTCGAATTGTCATCCTTCTCCTTCCAGATTCTACAACAGATTGTCTACCCATTGCTACTCTCGTTGCTACACCTATCTCGACTACCTGCGATGCCAATCATCGCCTCATTGATCTCTCCTCTTCATGTCACCATCCAACAATTGTATGATCGATGGATTGCATTGGTTGAACGAAACCATCATATCCTACATGATGCTGGCATGGATGATCAAGCAGCGGATGTGTTGCCATCACACATTGCACACCATCGCGCACATGATTCGAAGAGCGACAATCAACAGGAGAAGAAATCTGGCAATGAGACAACGAGCATGACTCCAACCATCTGGTTCACCACCGTCTTCCTTCCGCTGCTCATCCACATTCAAGGTTGTCTCTCCCGTCAGCTACTGTGTGCCCTGCCACTGACAGATGAGAAGAAGTTCGATCGTCAGCATCGGGACCTACAACCATTGCGCCTACATGGACGATCCAAATACAAGGAAGAGAAGGAGATGGAAGCAGCATCAAAATCGATGATGGCTGACACGACCGATACAGATGAAGCAGCAAAGATCATGCATCAACGTATCGCGGAATGGACGGATGAAACGAAGCTGCTTCAGGGAGGCCTGAAGTCAGCTGTCCTCATGGCCGCCAAACACGCGAACGATCCACGCAACCAACAACAACAACAACAGCAGCGTGGTGACATGTCGTTGAGACATCTTCAACAACTTGTGGAGAGTGGTGTGGAACGTGGTGATGCGGTCATGATTGAGTTCAAGTATCGTTTCCAGGCTATCCTGCCTTGGATGACAGCAGATGGCATGAGTGATGCCGCACAACGTACATTACCATCACAACCAATCTCAGCTGCTGCAGCTGCACATCCAAGCACACCCATCTCAACTCGCTCCACTTCCTCCTCCTCCGCTTCTTCTTCTGCTCTTCATGCTCGTCTCGCTGAGCAGGATGCATTCCTTCGTTCCTACTTCGATCATGCTCCTGCACTCACATGGTTCACTTCTATGCTGTCTGCTATCCCCACCAGAGGTGCGAATGGCTCCATCGTTCGTCCACCGAGGCTACAGAGGAGTATTGTCGAGATTGCGAACAAGGCATCTCAATTATACATGTGTGTCTTACTGCGACATCTGCGTCGATTACATCTGTGCGTACGTGAACAACGCATGTACAATGATCGACAGCAACAACGACAAACAGCCGCCACCGCAGCAGCAGCGGGAGAGGAGAATGGCAATTCCGACTCCTCAACACCTGTTCAACCAACTCAATATCATTTTCATGTTCCACCAGTGCAGCTCACTCAACTCTGGTCGAAGTCACTGGAGATCCAATCTCTTTTCGCCAAGTGTAAAGGTGCCGGTGGCAACGTGCAACAATTGTATGACACAATTCGTGAACGTGCGACGTTCCTGTGCTTCGAATGTGAATTGATCGATGAATCACAGGCGGCACATTTGTTGAGGCGTTTGGATAGTGGATATCGACCTCTGAGTAAGATGATGGGAGCCTCCGCACCAACCTCACCAACATTTGCTGCATCAAGTTCCTCACCGATCGTCTCACCTGCTTCATCCACATCTGCGACCACTCTCTCACCATTGCTACTGACACCTGGTGATGCAGCGCCTGCAGCAGCGTTTCGTCATTCACTCTCAACCGAGTCTCTGACGTCTCAGTCACCCTCCACTGTGGCCACGTCCGACCAGTTACCCAGCGCTGTGACCACCACCCCACAATTGAAGCGAACTCCATCCCGATGGATCCGTGCTCGTGCACTCATTCGATTGCTGCTTCATACACTGGGTGCAGTGGCGCGATTGAAGAAGCGTCTGACTGCACGTAAACAGCTGGCTGCTGCAGCGACATTAGCTGCCAGTGCTGCAGCTGCGACCAGTGCATCACAATTACACGTGGATCACAATCCACTGCTGTCGGTTTCATTCCGTCATCTGGAAGCGGAACAACAGATTACACAAGCAGCATACATCTTTCTCACACAGGATTATGATACAATGTTGGCGAGCAAGAAAGAGAAGAAGGATGATGAAACATCGTCCAATGATCAAGCATCCAAGCCTTCATTCAATTCCTCGTTCCTTCCTCAACTCCGTGCGAGGATGATGGAACAAGCCACAAGATCATTGTGGAGATGTTTGGGATTGTTCCTATTTGATCGCACCACGCATTATCTCATTGATTCCGCACAAATCGGACAAGATGAATGGAGACATCCTCCTCCCCACCGCCATGTTCCATCGGCTGAACAGCAGCAGCACTCCTCGTCATCTGTCGAATCCTCCCCACCTTCGACTGCTTCGTTGCTGTTCGTCAACACACCTCGTTCATTGTTGGCGTTCTCTCTGTTACATGAGCTACTTCTCCATTTCCGCTCGATGTCCATCGCAAGACCATGGAGTGCTGGACCAGCAATCAATCCTGCATGTGCTCCATCGTTGGCTGTGCAATTCGATGCGACCGTTCGACGACTACTGGCTGCATTCATGCGCCTTCGACCATCCCATCCATACTATTCCCTCCTACTCACTCGACTGTTCTTTGTGATCGATTCGTTGCCTGAGCATGGAGATAGCAAGCAGCCTGTACCAGACCCGCTGCGACGACGTCAAGCATTGTTGGTTGCCACAGATGAAGATGGCAAGCCATCCCTGTCGTCTCCATCCGCTGCATTGGGCTGGGATCAATGGCGGATCATGGCACAAGTGGTGGAAGGATTTGTCATATCACCTTGGTCCGATGTGCCTCGTCAACCAACCAAATGGCTAGTGCCAGTGTCCACTGGCGCAAAGGATGCCTCAACATCGTCTGCATCGTTGTCATTGTCATCCGCCTCTGCGTCACTCCTCTCTCCCATCACGTTGCCCACTCCCACTTCCTCCTTGCATCTCATCTCGTCCCCTCACATCGCCAGCTCGCCTCTCCGTTGGAATTCCTGGCTGCTCTATCGATTGATCGCGTATCGTGCCGCGGAGCTCTATGCGAACCTAGTCGTGGAAGCGGAGTTGGTCGCACAACAACGAGCGGAGATTGGAAGCAGGAAGAAACAGCAGGCGATCATCATGGCTGGATCAACAAACAACAAACAGCATCAACAACAGCAACAACCATCTCATCATGTAACAAGCACGAAGGATGCGACAACCATGTTACTTGCTGAAGCTGATGCACATCCATCACGTATCATCGTTGCAAACGTATTACGCTTCGTATACAATCAATTGCGAACAACACAACAGAAGAGACGAGTCTGTCTCTCGGAGTTGGAGCGTCTCACCGAGTTGAAGCAACAGGCCTACACCCACGCTAACAAGGATGATGATGCAACGGAACCATCGCAAGAGATTGGGTTTGCAGTTTGTAATTCATGCTTCTTCCCTTCCAATGCACTCTATGCTGCGACATGTGGCGCATGTGGCTCCGTCGATCTAAGTCAACGCTTGATTGGTGGCAGGTGGGTGCACTCCAAACAGAAGAAACAAAAGAAACCGAAGCCGCTGTCCGTATCTCGTCGTCCAAGTCACAACAAAGCATCGACCATCGATGGCAACAAGGATGAGGCACCGGATGCTTCACAATATCTCGACCATTCTGGCTCAGCGAGTGGTGCATCATCGGATGGAAGTGAGGGAGAAGAGAAGAAGAAGGCCGAGAATGATGCTGTAGACGAGGACTCCAACATACCAACCAGTGCAGCGATGGATGAGGCCAAGCGTGCGGAAGAGCGAAGCGAGATGTCCGACACAGAGGAAGAAAGTAGCAGTGAAGAAGAAGATGATGATGATGATATGCCTGCTGACGATGATGGTTTGGAAGGAGGCATGGAGAGCGATTCTTCCATGTCATCGGATGACGATTTCCCACCGAGCCAGCCTCCCGTCACGCTGCGCCATGCATCCACCTCATCTGCTCGTAGTGGTCGATCGGTTGCATCGAGTACATCGACTGCATCGAAGAAGCTCGGCGACAAATTATCCGTGAGTGAAGTTCAATCCATCCTGCGTCATGCACCCACTCGATTGCTTCCTGGAGTGTATTCAGGCAAGTTGGATGAGTACGGTGAGCCCGTGCCAATTCGTTTGGATTTTAGTCGTGTGGAAGTGGGTGAAGATGGCTTTACACTGGACTTGCGTGGTATCGCCTATCGACAAGAGATCACTTCCTCGCTCTTCACTGGTTCAGGCAGCTTGCGGACGGATGCATTCGTTCTCAACAGTGAAATGGCCAATCTGGGCTATCGTGCACGAATCATGCCTCGCACCACACCACTGGGCCAAGTCATTCAGGGCACCTGGCACGCATCCTATGACTCATCCTTGTGTGGCGACTTTGAACTGAAATTAGACATGAAGAGTGTACGACGATGTGGTACGGCATTATTGGCAGTGAAGGACAGCAGCGCTGGTGCTGGTCATCAACAGAAGAAGAAGCATGCTGGTCATTCGACGAGAGACATGGTGAACTTCGTCCATTCATGTACATTGCTCTCCTGCCCAACGAATGGAATTTGGTTTGACACCTCCTTCCCACTCAACCCACTCGTCTTCCTCACCACGGAAAACCTGTCCAAGTTCCCTCTCGATATCCAGTTGGAATTCCAACAAGAGCAGTTGACTGTTCTCACACTCTACTTACATCAATATCTGTGGCTACTGTTACGACTGCTACAGATGGGTGAGGCCATCATACAGTTGGCCTTGCGTGTTGCACAGGAATGCAAGTCGGATGAGAATGAGAGTCCTGATGCGGAGCATGGTAGTTGGACGAAGATGATGCGAGACATGGTGATGGAGGATCATTCGACTGCCTCGTCATCCACTGACACTGACACCGACACCAATCCAGCTGTGTCGAAACCATCCATCAAGGCTCAAGTTGGACCTTCTGAATACTCATCATGGCTGACGAAGATCTTGTCTCTCCGTCTATTACGGATCCTACTGCCATTGTCGACTCCAACAGATGTGGCACGCACTCTTGCTCCGACCCATCCGCCACCGGCCCAACCATCCAACACCGAACAGTCATCCACTCCAACTCAAACTCCCGCGCCCTCCTCCTCCCCGTCATTGTACTTGCATGATCTCATCGACTACTGTCTGTCAGTGGTCGGGAGTGAGAGTATGCGACCATTGGAGACGAATTCTCATACGGAATGTATGGCAAACAACGATCGATTGCAGCATTATATCGACACATTCGGTCAAGTCAGTGGGCAAAAGGTTGGTAAAAACAAGTGGAAGACGACGGAGGGCGAAGCAGATGCTCGTGCGCACGCCATTCAAGCTGTTCAAGTCGACTTCTTGAAGCGCCAACAGAGTGTCGCGGAAGAGTGCTCATCATTGTTGCGCATACTCATGATGTCCTCGACCAAGGAGAACATGGATCAAGCGGGCATGGGGACGGAGGAAGAAGAAGAGGAAGATCTGGATGATGAGGAGGAAGATGATACCTTCTCATCCATTCCATCCAGTGGAACATCCAATGGACCCAGTTTGGCACAACAATGGAAAGTGTTCATGTTTGAGCATCTGTTGAATCATGCCAAACGTGCACCACACATGTTGCATGATTTGGCTGCATCAGCCAGCAAGCTTGCTTCTGGTCTCATCCACCCTCGTCTCACGACACTTTCCCCACCACTCGTTCGTGTGTTTGGCGCCCTCTCCGTCCTCGGTGGGTCGATCCCGGTATTGCGCGAAGGATCACTCGTCCATGTGCATAAGGCACTGGATGTACAGGAAGCTGGTCGTGAAGTCATCGTTCGTACCGTGGCGCATGCCGTACAGAGTAGTAGTCGAGCAGCATCGGAGGAGGAGACGGAAGAGAGGGAAGAGAATGGCACAGCTGGATCAACAGGAGGTACGGGTACGGCTACACCCGCCACTCAACCTCATGTCGCAATCCTCATGTCATTCATCTACGATGTACTGCAGGATGATGATGAAGACGAGTCGGATGTGAAGAAGGATGATGAGAGTGAGCGTAAGCCTGAGCTCATTGCTGATGTTCAGCGAGTCAATGACGGAGCCAGGTTTGAGGTTGAGGCGACATGCTTGTCGGTCGTTGGTGATGTTGCTGTACCACGCCTCATCCATACACGCACCGCACCCAACCATCAACTCCTGACACTCTCCTCACAATACATCGATGCGTTGGGCGCACTTCTCACTCTCACCCCAGTGTCGATCATGCCTCCACAAAGCCAACTTCAACTATTGTTGCATCAATTGCATCGTCGTGTTCTGCTCGTCCTTCCTCATTTCCTCACCAATCGTGATCGAGTCTCCTATTTCATGTCATCATCGAAAGCTCAAGCTGCTGCAGCGCAACAGCAACATCAATCGACATCGACAGCAGCGGCACATGTTGCCAATGTCAGTCTTCGGAGTATCGTGGTGCCACCAGACTTGCAACAAGCGGTATTGGGCCAATCGAAGGAGAATGGTGGGGATGGATCCACGACTGCCACGAAAGCTGATGGTGGCTCTGGTCTGGATGCGACTGCAGCCACCGTCACGAGACAAGATTGGGATGGATTCCTGAATGCATTGGATCGATGCATGCCACCGCTGTCCAATGAGCAACAGAAGGGAGCGGCAGGCAAGAAACGAGCAAGTTTGCGTGAACAGACTGAAGCGGAACTACATGCTGCTGGTTTTGTTCGTACTCGTGCATCGAATGTGACTACGGATGGTACTGCCCCATCCACCAGCGCAGCCTCACTCTCTCAGACTGACACGCAGATCCCAGCCAGTGGTAGTTTAATCGTCGCTGGCGCTGACCCGAATGCCGTGATGTCTGCCGCTGCCAATGGTTGGCGTCCACTCGCCTCTGCTCGTGAATTACGCCGCTATCATGTGGGTCGAGTGCATCAACCTCCAGCGGCAGCTGGATCCATCGCTGCACCATTCAGTGCATTGAGACCTCCACCAGTGAAGGTCGCTCCATGGATGGAGCAGAAGAATGGCACCTGTACTGAGTATGCACCAGGATGTTGGCGTTTGACCAGCCAGGATAACTTCGCGCACTATGCACCAGAATGGTTGTTGTTGACCTCACAGAAGTGGTATTGGGTGTGCGTCATTGAGCGAGAGCAAGTGCATCAGATTGGTGTGGCCGATCCAGACTTTCGTGGAAGGGAAATGAAAGGGAACACGTATTATGGCGTGGGGGATGATGATCATTCGTGGTGCTACGACGGCTCGAGACAATGTTTGTATCATGGTGTGGATGCGAAATCGCAGACATTTGCCAAGAATTATACATGGAAGAGTGGTGATCATATTGGTGTCGGTATCGATATCAACGCTGAGACAGGCATGGGCAAGCTTTCCTATTGGGCGAATGGACAGCCACTGGGTGTTGCCTTCTCCGATATCGATTGTAAGCGTGGTATCTTCCCTGCAGTCAGTGTCGACTCTCCCGGACAGCTCTCCCTCATTCTCAACCCGGAACATTTCGGCTCGTCACCACTGCCGACGGGGTATAAGCTCCTCGTTGCACCAGCGCTCGATCCAGCCAAGCCACTCGTCACCTACCCAGCACAAGCGTACCTGTGGAATGAAGCGGAGCTGGAGAGAGAAATTGACACGGAGACACGATTGAAAGCGGCAGCCATGCGGGAGCGACGAAAGCAACATGAAGAAAAGAAGGAACAAGAAGAGAAAGAAATGGAAGAGAAGGAAGAGGAAAAGAATGAACAGACGAATGATGTCAACTCTATCACTGCCCCGAGCTCCTCTTCCACTTCATCCCATCTTCAGAGCTCCCCATCGGTCCGAATCAACAATCTCATTCATCCGTCTCATCCCGCCTCACTCACGCTGAATCGATCCTCCTCCAACCTCTTCCAAACCACCATTCCCTTCCCTGATCGTACGATCGATCAACTGTTGGAATGGAGTGCGGACAACGAGAAGGGGAAGGAGAAGGAGGAGATAGCGTTGGATAAGCTTGACCCCGGCTTGACGATCAGCTTCCCATGTGCGCCATCACCATCCATCTCAGCTGACTCCGATACCCTGCCGCCACTCTTCTCCCATCCACATGTGGAATTGTGTCAGCTCAGTGTGGGGGGCGAAAGTATGATCAAGGTGTGGTGTGCAGCGGACTGTTCGGAGTTGAGTGTGACATGTAAGCAGATGGATGGAAGTGACAAGGTGAGCACGATCAACATCTCCAATGCAATCAATCGAGCACGCCCATCGACGTTGCTTCGATCATCTTCCACTCATCTTTCCCGTCAGAACTCCAAGCAGAAGCAATCATCATCGAAGAAGATCTCTCGTCAATCATCTGCTTCAACAACAACAACAACAACATCATCAGCATCATCACCTCATACATCTGATTTGATGTTTCCCTTTCGCCCACCAACATCGTCTGTCACTCCATTGACTGCCCTCCATACCGTCGGCGCAGTACCATTAGCATTAGCAACGAGCTCAACTGCTACCAACAATGCGCATGATTCTCTTGCAGCTCTGCTCAATCTCCTTCCCAATCGTCCACCAAGTCAACAAGGCCAAGGCCCACAGTCACAGTCACAGTCACAGTCACAGTCACAAGCACACTCACTGCCACTGACACCCTCTCCATCCGCCTTACTTGCGGCACTGTCGAATCTTCGCGCAACTACTCCAAGTGTTGGAAGGATGAACGTCATTGACCACATGATGAGAGAAACGAGAGAGAGACAACAGCAGAATCAGAATCAGAGCCCGAATCAGAACCAGCAGACTGCAGGAAATGAACATCGAGCCGCAAGGCCCAATGGACCTCTTCCTCAACCTCAATCCAACCAGACGAATCATACCACTCCTTCTCAATCAACGGCTAATGCGCCTGACATTGATTCAGACGATGTGGATGGGACGTCTGCATTGCATGAGATGTATCTAGTCATCGAACCAGCCAAGGGTGAGCAGGTGGAGCAATTGCGAATGTATGTTAACAACACACTCGTATGTACGATTCCATGCACGCTTCTAGCGAGGCAGATCGATGCAGCTACCAAGTCATCATCCACCAATTCCATCGATGTTTCTCTCCATCTTCCCTCCGCATCCGACGCCGCCGGTCATCCAGCGTTGGCCGCGGCTCTGGCAGAGGTTCCTCCTTCTCTGCCCAGTCTGGAGGTGGGCATCTGGACTCATGCCCTGTCATCTCAACAATTACAACGATTGTATGATGGAGGACTGTGTCATGTATTTGAAGATGTCGTCGAAGTCAGAAGACAGAAACGCACAGTCGTGGATCTTGACTTCAATGACAATGATGGGAACAAGCTGCCTGCTGGTGCTACGTACGCTAAACCACGTCAAGACAAACCATCGAACAAAGAGGACACATCGTCATCGTCATCGGCATCATCGTCATCTTCTTCGTCCCACCCATCCGATGGATTGACCTTGTCACCTTCATGCACTCCCATCTTCATCGCTGCTCCCTCTGCAGTTGCATCTGCATCTGCCTCTGGCCCATCCAAGCCTGAACCCTCCTCGAAGGAAGCAGTTGGTGGTGTGACGACTTATACGGTCCAACTTTGTTTCAAGCTCCTTCGATTGCCAACTGCGCCAATTGCAAGTGGTGATGATGGTGGGGATGGGAAGAATGGTAAGGATGGTAAGAATAAGAATGAGGATGAGGATAGTGAGCCCAAGAAACCAGAGCCACCTCGTGCAGCAGCTGCAACAACAACGCAGAGCAGAGCAGATGCAGAGGCGCGTTCGACATTCTCTTTCTTTGATGACGAGGATGATGACGACGGCGGTCTTGGACTGTTCATGGACAATGCAGAAGCAGAGGCTTGTGCAGTACGCAAGGATGCCGCTTCCATGGATGTCACCAACCATGTCAAACTCATCCATCCAGATCCGCGCACGAACAAGCAACCGGGATATGATGGATTCCTGGCGCTGCTACCAGATGGACGATTGAGACTGGTCGATATGACCAAGGCAGAACCAAGTGAAATCAAACTCGAAGCAGATGGTGAGACGATGTACTATGTTGCATTGGTCAAGAGTGAGAAGGAGTTGAGTGTGTGGGTGAATGGGCAGAGGGTACTCTATGTCGACTTGATGGATTTGACGCTGATGGTACGAAATGTGTGGAACATGAGTCGTGAAGGTGTCGCCATCATGGACTTCATCCATGATCAACCATCCTCTGACATGGAGCCATTCATCTCATTGAAGCATGTCCGAGTGAACAACTTTGCCTGTACAGTGCAGCAGCTACTTCCGACTGCGCCACTTCTTCAGATGCATCAGATTTCCGTACCATTGTGTGGCTACTCCAATACTTTCTTGGATGAGGCAGCAGTCACGCTAGCAAACATCCAAAAGCTTGCGCTCCACATGCGCACAGATGATGCTGAAGTAGAAAAAGGCGGCGTTGATGATGGTGATGGTGATGAGAAGGAGTTGAGTAATGTTCCTCGTCGCAAGCTCGTCTTGGCTCAATGCGACAACCGTCGCAATCCTCATCAGCATTCCTATGGTACGAAGGTGAGTGTGATCGATCATCGTCATCCTGTTGAGTTTCTGGGTTCGGTGCCCTACCCAGGTGGCGGGTGGGGCTGTGATGTATGTGGTGGTGGAGGCTCATCGAGTGATCCCGTCTACCATTGTGACACATGCAGCTGGGATGCGCATCCAATCTGTATCCATCCAACACTCACGGAGGAAGTGTTGCATAATCCACACAAACATACGGATCGGAGTCAACATGAATGTTTGGCCCATCCTGAATGTAAGGTTGTGTACTTGAGACGCATTGAGAACCCCGCATATTATAATGGCAAGTTCCGTTGTAATGTGTGTGGTGTAATCTCCGCCCCACCGGTCTACCATTGTGATCGACATCAATGGGACTGTCATCCCTGGTGTCTGGAGGTACAGAGTGTGGATGATCTCAACAGTATTGGTGAAATGGATGCAAACATCAATGTCAACTCGATTGCAACCGCCGCATCGATCCGAGGCCGTCCTCCCCCACTCAATCTCTCACTCCTCGCACGCTACATGGAGATCCATGCCACGCGCTTCGCACACCTCGCACGCATTCGATTGATGGAGCATCGGGCTGAACGTATTGCACACATGCATCCGGCATTGAAGAAGGAAAAAATTTTGAGATGGATGTTTGCTTTGGAACAACGCAAGGAAGAAGCGGAGAAAGGTCGTAGCGGTGTTGGTGGTGTGAAGAATGGAAGCAAGGTGCAAGCGTCATCGTCGGAATCCAAGGATGATCATGATGCGAACGGTGCATTGGTCTCCCAACTCCTTCGCGATCTGTATCAACTTATCTCATCCGACCCTAGCAACGTCGCTTCATCGACAGATGTCGACTTTGAGGTACCAACGGAGTTCCAACCTTCCTTCCTTGCTGATTTCGTACATCTACCCATGCCACACGCCGCTGCGACTCCAGCCACTAACACTTCCTCCTCGCCATCCTCTGATTCGCTCCCAAGTGTTGCCCCATCATTGGATGATTGGTATGGTGCAGCCATGAGTACGAGAAACACCATGATCATCGGCTCAGGTCAACGCATTGCGGAAGATGAGCTCACGGATCCGGCCACTGGTCTCACCTACACACAGACAGCCTTGCTTCATGGCACCCCACTGCAAGACAAGCATGGATGGACGAATCAACCTGCCAATGTTACAAACAATACCCCCTCGACTCCACGCCTTCCAAAGCTGTTCGACTTCCCACAACATAAACGTTCGAACATGGATCTCACGCAATATTTCGCATTGAGATACTCGACGGAATGTAGTCTCATCGTGTTGCATGCACGGGAGTTGATCGTGCATGCATTGAGAGTATGGAACAATGATTCGAAGAACAACACGAGCTCGAGCTCGAGCCAGAGTAAGAGATCGGCCGCGATGCCAATTGCAAGTAGACAATCAAGTGTCCTCATGGCTCCAGTTCGTGAAGAGGTGTCGAATGGCGATGGCGATGGCGATGGTCCAGCAGCAGATGAAGATGAACTTCCTCCGACCACTCGTCCAAGCTTCAGTTCAGCCTCATCTCCATCCGTCACTCGAACATCATCCACACAAGGCGGCCTGCCCAGTCTCGTTCGAACCGTGTCAGTCGTGGCAGCCTCATCCAGTATCTCGTTCCCCTTTGCAGCATTTGGAAGTATCGCATTCTTACCAAGACTGTTACGAGTGTTGGAGCAGCAGAGTGGAGGAGGCACATTGGTAAGTGAGGGCGGAATCTCATCATCAGTTGATGGTCGGAATGATGCCAGTGAACAGATGCAGCATACAATCCGTTCCATCGTCATTGGTGAATTGTTCGCAGTCGAGCAGGCTCTATTCAGTGAGCTCGTCCAACGTCATCGCCGAACAGGCGTGGTATCCATCACACACCTGTCCACCGATTCTCATGCACCATCGTTCGATTCCTCCGTCGGACCCACACCCTATCTGTTGGATCTCTTCCAGCGACGTGCACCGATCTGTGCACAATTGGTGAAGGAGACATTCGGACTGCTCATCCAAGCCATCACAAGAAGTGACGCCAATGCACAGACGGATGGATTGTCGCCAGCAGCTGCAGCTGGATCCAGTACGCTTGCGACTGACTCGACGTCTGCATCGTCATCATCTTCATCGAATGCATCGTTGTCACTTGTTTCACCAAGTTTCATCATCTTTATCTGTCGTCTCTTCCTCGATCGATTGGTGAAGATGCGCGATCAAGAGAGTCGCATGCGAATGCGCAACAAGGTCATGCTGCAACAACATCATGTGGATGGGACATCCATGATGGACAAGAGTGTCGATTCGGATCCAATGTTATTGAGCAAGCGTGCCGCATTGGAGGCAATCACTTCTCTGTGCTTCCCGCCACCATTCGTCAATAGCTTGTTGAGCTTCGCCATCCTTCACCCGAGTAACACTGTTCGTATCACGCTCCTTCGACTCTACATGCGTATGTTGCCATTCATTCCATTGAGTGTGCAACAATACTCCTTCATCTGTCAAGCGTACCTTGGTGTGAGCGAATATTTGAGACAATATCGGAGTGAGGAACATTGTGGGATCCCACACCACCCAACACGTGTCCACTTCACACTCATGCACAAATTGATTCTGGATCTGTATCATGTGGCGACAGGTCGATTCACACAGATGCATGGTCGACAACAACAATCGACTTGGCAACATCACAACATTCTCACGATCCCATTGCCACGTGAACCATTTTCCTCGTTCGAGGCACCGATGCTGACTCGATTCCGTATCCTCCTTCAAATCATGTCTGTCTTAACATCCGATCTCGATGCGGATGATGTGGATGATGTGGTTGTGGGTGGTGAGGAGGGTGAGAATGCTTCGTCGAACTCATCATCATCGTCAACTCCATCAGTGATTCCATTCTCTTCAGCTCCAGGCTTTGAAGATTCGTTCATGGACGCAGTTGAGAAGGTCGTGATGGATGATCAGAAGCGCACGGATACACTCAACGTTCTCTTGTGCAAGCAACTGCGTCTTCATGCCCCCGCACATGCCCACTCCTTCTACTTCGATCTGTCACTCTATCTCAATGCGCTGTTACAACGCTACGAGAGCAGTTTGGATGGAGGCAACAAGACCTTGAAGTCCTTCCAAGATTACATTCGTGCGATCTCAGCAACCATGGTCAAAGGGAAAGATGGACGGCTGGAATTCCTGGATGAAGCGATGAAACCCACCACGCTGCCATCATCGTCATCTGCATCTGCATCCTCCGCCTCGTCATCACCCACTCCCCGACGAATCAAGGAGTATGATGACGAGTTGGAGTCGAGGTATCCCTCCCTCTCCAATCTAACCGTACATGAATTCCTGGTTCATTCCACCATCCTCATCCAATTCAACCGCTGGCTCCAGCCACTCATTGTCAACATGTGGGACCTGACGGCTGCTGCTGCTGCTGTCACGAACACGACCTCCCATGCTCAGCATGGTGTTGGATTGTTGGCGGATGTTCAATCGTCGAGTGGATCTCATTCGCCTTTCGCCCTCCGTCCCTCACCGTACATGCTCCTACATACCTCCGCATGTGTCAATCGATTGATCCGCTGCAAACCCTTCTTGCTTAGCAATATCAAACATGCATTGCTTGGAGTGTCGATGAATCTCTCCACATCATGGCGAGCTCCAACAGTTCAACTGGACACCTTCCGTGCGACTCGAGCCGAATCGGGCAACCTATCCTTGGGCAATGTGCGGAAGACGATCTTCGGGCAGATGTTTCGAAGCCTCTACCCAACCTGCCATGTCGTATTCAGAAGTACGACGAATAATCGACCATTCAATGTGTCGTATGTTGGATTCCATGCCAGTGATGCGGGTGGACCCTATCGACAGAGTATGCAAGAAGTATGCTCTGAATTGCAATCGGATCGCTTACCATTGTTCGTGCCTGTACCAAATGCCAAAAGTGGAACTGGAGGACATCGCGATTGCTGGGTGCCGCGTCCATTCTTCACTCGGCCTCCCCCCTTCCATCGCGGTGCTCTCACTCCCCAGCAACAGCGTCTATACCAAGTGCGTCGTCAATTGTATCGATTCGTTGGATGTCTGTTAGGATTGGCCATTCGAACCAAGTATCTCTTGCCATTGCATCTGCCTCCAATCATTTGGAAGATGTTGCTACAGGAGGAGGTGACCTTGGCCACTGTGGAGGAGATTGATATACTCAGTGTATCGGCATTACAAGATATGACGAGAGAAGGAGCAAAGAGAGAGAAAACAGGCAAGATGGATGATACAGCAACAGCAGCGTCCTCCTCCTCTTCGTCCTCGTCCTCTTCCAATGATGATACTTCCTCTTCCTCCTACGTGTTCGATTCTCTCATGTCCGAACTCCGTTTCGATGTGACAGCCGCAGACGGTTCTCTGTATGATCTGCTGCCAGGCGGTCGCAACCTCTCCTTGAATTCGTCGAATTGGCGTGATTATGTCTCCTTGTTGAAGCAGTTTCGATTACATGAGTATGATGCGGAGGTTGCCGAGATGCGTCATGGATTGACCTCAGTCATCCCTCCGGCATTCCTCTCCCTACTCACCTGGCGTGAACTTCGTATGCTCGTCGTGGGCAGTGGGGTACCGGACATGGAGTTGTTACAGCGCATGACGACAGTGGGACACGAGCTCAAAAACACACCAACCATTGGATACTTCTGGAATGTACTCAAGAATCGACTCAGTCCGGAACAACAGGCGGCATTCCTCACGTTCGTATGGGGTCGAAGCACGTTGCCAACTCGTGAGAAGGATTTCGAGCGTAAGATGAATGTTCAATTGCTACGTGACAAGAATCCTGACTCTCAACTACCCGTCTCACATACATGCTTCTTCGGTATCGACCTGCCCATGTATACGAGTGAGGATATTCTCTACAATAAGTTGGTGTATGCCATCACTCATTGTACGAGTATCGATGGCGATGCGGCGATGCAACACAGAAGTGGAAGCACACGAGATGAAGACGAGGATGCCGATAGTGAAGACATGTGGGGACACATGTAAACAAACTTGAGACGACACCATACCTAACCTTCTTCTTATTTTATTGATTGTGGATTATACCTTTTTTTCGTTGCCGCGTCTCTTCTTGCGCTCACAGCCTCCCCATGATTGGGAACCTTCAACTTGTTGTTTATGTGCTTGGGTTTTTTGCATGTCCACATACACGAGTTGTGCAGCAATGCTCACTTAGATTCAA
>Ga0256771_1000040_pt1 | contig 19520 bp, 5 predicted proteins | sample MC6MC0922MT_FD_186046 | JGI IMG/M metagenome (GOLD analysis project Ga0256771, IMG submission 186046) | Metatranscriptome of enriched soil aggregate microbial communities from Iowa State University, Ames, United States - MC6-MC0922-MT... | ecosystem: Environmental > Terrestrial > Soil >...
CTGCAACAATTCGTGTATCTACATTTTTGGTTGCACGGTCAAATTTGCACATGTACAATCAGTGTCAATCATTGTGCGTCCAGGAATTCGACGATTCTCTCTGCACACTCCTTCGAGTGTGATTGATGTAGGAAGTGATGCGCTCCATCAATCTGTTGCAGTTGATGATGTGGATAGTAGGCATGAAGATGCTTGAGATAATCCGGGGTAGTCAATCGACTACTCTTCGAACCAGCCAAGAATAATGCAGGGGAACGATACGAACAACTCGGAGGAGCAGGAAGAGGCCAGCCATGTACGAGTGGCTCGGACTGATGAAGCAGTGGCAGGTTACAACGCCAGGAGAAGGATGGCGCCGACGATGAGGAAGCTGAAGTCGAGGAGGTGGAGGGTGTGCCATTCACACCTTTGGATGGAACATTTGTCACTGTGGCAACGTTCTTATCATCCGATCCGCCATTGGCTGCTTCCTTCGTTTCCTGCCGGATATTCGCCAATACAAACGCACGATCACTCGGTGAGCTCAAATATGGCTTCAACATTCGTTCGATATCAATCTTGCGTGGTGCCCCAGTCAAATCGATCGATTCCATCGCCGAAAAGATTTGTGAATGGGTGTGAGTGTATGCAGCGGGGGATGCATCGAAGATGATGAGACGGGAAGGGATCAGTGGAGAGGAGGTGGCCTGGACGGGGGCGGGCGAGGAAGTGGCAGCTGGAGACGCATTAGATGCCGCTTCTTCATCATGTTCATTCACAACCTTCTCCGTCATCCCATCTAAGAATGTTTTCTGTGTGGCCAACAAGGCATAAACTAATGCCGTCTTGCCTCCCTGAGAGTGTCCACAAAGAATGGGACTCTTCAACCCGTGGCGTTGGATGAATGTGCGCACATCCGCGACGAGATCCAAGTAGGAATGGTCGGATGCATGAGGACTGGATCCATGGTTGCGTGCATCGACCATCCAACATTCCAACAGGATCGGTGAGCGCCCTTCACGAATCGCTCGATGATTGCGCTGTTGGAGCTGCTTGTGAAGGCCATTCTCCAAATGGATGAATTGACGACTGTCACCGAGGAGACAGTGGAGGAAGAGGCAGGTATGACGGATAGGAGTCAGATGGGCAGAGCCGGGAGTTGGAGATGCAGTTACGGGCGATGGCGATGGTTTCCATGCAGTTGCATCATCCGGCCATGGTTCATCCTGGTGCTCCCCCTCTTTCAACGTTGCTTCCATCCCATCCCTCCAGATCTCGCCACTTCCACCAATCAGTACTCGGCGATAGGCCAGAGGTACAGAGCGCAGTGAGAGGACGGAGGCAGCAGCGAGCGATGCTTGAGTCGCACCATGAGAAGCGGAGGTCATGACAGAGGATGCAGACGAGGGTGATGCTACACCTACTGCAGCTGCAGGGGTTGCTGCAGCGAGTCCAATCGAGGCAGAAACAGATCGAGTGGTTGATGTGGGTTTGGCACGCGCCGCGGCTGTTTTCGATGCCATCATCGAGATTGCCGATGAATGAAACGTCCGACGATGATGGCGTGTCTTGCCTTTCGGTCGCATGAGATTGGGATCCAGTTGGGAGGATGGAACACATCGCAACTCACCACTGACCAAGCGCCGTTCTGCCACTTCCACTCCCACTCCGACTACTACACGCCGAAGCATTGTTGTGCTGGTGCAGATTCACTATGGGCTTGCCGAAGTGATGAGAAATGATCTGCAAAAATGGAGTGTGGCTGACACCAATATCAGTCTGTCTGACGCACCAGCCTAGCAGGACGGCTGGTCCAGAAGCCTGTAACAGTTGTCAGGAAACAGCAATACGTGCGATTGGGTTGGAATGAGAGGACCAGTTGGCGAGGCAGGCAAGATCAGTATGGTTTGGTGGATTGTTGTGTGATGACGTGTGGTGCAGAGATGTGGATGAGACGGATTGATGGAGTGATGGTGGTTGGGTTGGTCAGGTGCACGTGACTTGGAGCGGAGTCGGAGTGGCGCTCAATTGCTCCTCTCCCCCACTCACACTTACGTTCGGAAATTCCGCGCACTCAGACGCATGACAAACATACCACACACTACTTCCGACACGTGACACGACGGATTCCCCTCTTGTCTGTGTGCCCACTGATATGGTCGTTGTATATGTCGGGTGAATTGTGGGTCCCCAAGCCGACGAGTCTGGAGTTTGATCGTGAGCGATGAGTGCAGCGTGCAGTGTGCAGTGCAATGTGCAATCACTCGCTCTGTGTGTGTCGTTCGTTCAATCAGCAGCTGGGCTGAGTTGCCAAACCAACAAGCCAAACGGGCTGGCTTTGGATTGGATTCCATCGCCAAGCGACGTCCATCCACTCCATTTCACACTGATCACATCACACACAATACTTGGGGAGTGCGCTCGTGCTGACTCTTCACTCTGAGCGTCACTGCCCCGCCCTGCTCTGCGCCGCGGCGCGCTGTTCACTCCGACCGGGAACTGTGTACGGCCGCGTGCTTCGTCACACTTGTCCAGTGACACCCTTCCTTAACATCCCCCCTTTGTCTTGTTCATTGAACAAAGCGGTGGAAGTGTGGTTCAGCATCGCATATTCTAGCTGAGCTTCGCCGTCCGGTAACAGTGGGCCAGCAGTCGCAGAGTGGAAGTCGAATTCCCCTTCCCACACCGGCATTGGACATTGGCAAGCGCATCAGTAATCAACGCAGCAATCGATACTAACACAAATGAGTGGCCCTCAGCAGAATCCACAATCATCCATGTCCGGCCAACAGCATGCGACTGCCTCACCCCCACAAGGCGCAACGTCTCGTCCACCATCCCATCCTGATCCTCAACCTCACCCTCATCCTCATCCTCAATCCTCCCCTCCGCTTCCTTCCCACCCGGCACCACTCAACCCCGCACACAGTCGCACACCGAGTCAGAATCAATCCATGTCACTCGATTCACGTACTTCCACAGGCAGTGGTGAGACCGGCGGTGTGAATCTTCCCTCCCGTAGTCCCGGTGCCTCATCGGTCGCATCAGCCGGTGGCATTAGTGAGGCATCCAGCTCGTTCCCTGTATCGGCCTCGCAGTATGATACGACGATGCAAGAAGAGTATGAGCGTCAAAAATGGATGCAAGCAATGGATCGACAATGGACGACGGGTGTGGGAAGAGGAGGCAGCGGCAGCGCTGTTGGTGGTGAGGGTGGTGTGATGAGCATGAGTAGTATGAGTCAGCGAGGCAGTAGTCGACCGCATCGTAGTGGCTCCGATCAATGGATGCATCCTCCTCAATATCTTCAATCACTTGCCGATTCATCTGGTGGATATGCTCCACCTCGCTCAGCTCATCCACACTCCAGTAGTCGCTCTCATTCATCGCACCATCATCATCACGCTCCCTCCGCTCAGGTTCGTTTCCAGCGTCAACTCGACACGTTGCCTCGAGGTGATTTGGAGCGAGATCGAGAGAAAGAACGAGAGCGCGAATTGGAACGTGAGAGGGAGCGATCGCGTCAAGCAGTGAGTAGCAGTAGTCGTCGCAATCGTCGTAGTGGGGATCGAGTCGAGCGGCCCGAGTCCGCTGAAGGATTCTATCCAGGGTATGGACCTGGATCGATGGGCAACATGAATCGAGGAAGGGCGGTGAGTACACGTGGAGGCTATGGTGGGTTGGGGTTTGGTAGTATGAGTGGAGGTACTATCCATCAATCCTTGTCTTCACTGTCCCGATCCGCTGCGAGTAGTGGACCTGGTGGTGAGGCAGCGTTCAACCATCGACTTCATTCTTTTTATTCCTTGCCGAATTCGCGCTCATCAAATATGGAGGATCCATCCTCCACCTCTCCCTCACAACAACAATCACGACAGAGTAGTGGCAGTGGTGACACCAATGCCAGTCTACGATCATCCGCACCCAATTCAGGTCCCTCCTCCCCTTCCGGCCGAACGCACACACTCGCCATGCTCCCACCCGTCCATCCTGATTCCATGTCTGCACAACCATTAGCCTCACCCAATGATTCGTCCAATCTATCGAGTGGATATAATGGTGGCAGTAGCAATGGTAATAGTGGCACCGCTACTGGCTCGACCTCTGCATCTGGCTCTGGTGGCTCCGCATCCTCCAACACGAATACCAATACCAGCGCCAACCCCAACCCCAATCCCAACATGAGCGTCAGTCCTGAATTGAGTGACAACCCACATCTGAATTCCTTCCAACGTCGTTTCGAGGCGTATCAACGCAAGCAGATGCTCCAGGCAGCACGTGAAGCCGAGCGTGATGCACGCCAGCGAGATCTGCTGCGCAACAAGCTCGAACATGAGAAGGACAGAGATGCCAACAACAACCTGAGGCCAACATCCCAACAAGGACAATCGACTTCAGAGCGCCACTCATCGAGTAACAGCAGTGGACGCGGTGGAGGGAGAGGCAGCAGTGGAAGTGGAAGTGGAAGTGGCAGTGGCAGTGGCAGTGGTGGTAGGACAGGCAGCAGTGGAAGTAAAGAAAGCTCTGACCGACGCAGTCAACGTGATCAAACTGACCCAGATCAATCATCTCCATCACAGCAGCTTCCAACAGCGGATGAAGAAGGAGATGGTGATCTGGATGTTGTTGATGGTTTCGATGCACTGAATCCTTCCTCCTCCTCCGCCGCCGCCGCCGCCGCCTCACGTGAATCCAACAACCCCTACGGACCTCATATCCCCGGCTATGAAGATCTCGTCAAGATATTTGAAAGTAAAGCGACCATCGTCCTACGGGGTGTTCGACAGGATGATGGCATGGATTGTGTATTGAAGATGCCGAACTTGCGTGCGCTCCAGGGACAGCAAGGTGGTGGTGTATCAGGACAGCGCCGTGGTGGAGCTGGTGGCGGCAGTGGTAGTGGTGCATCCGAAGGCAGTGGTGGTGGTCCCTTCATCCCCTCACGACATCGTCTCGCCATCTTTGCTCAACAATTTGAACTGTTGAAATCGTTGGAAGCACGTGGTATCTCCGGTGTGATCCATGCGTATGATCTGCTGTCCATCGGCACCAACCAATTGGAAAGCCTGGTGTTGGTGTGTGAATACTTCGATGGGCCCTCGCTGCAAAGCTACTTGACCTCCCGAGTGTTCAGTCGGGGATTCGGTGTGTTGGAACTGTTGAAGATTGGCGTGATGCTCAGTCATACTCTCGGATTGATCCATGGTGAAAACATCATTCATCGAGATATCACCTGTTCCAATATCCTGTATGCACGAAATCGTGGGGAAGTCAAGATCATTGACTTTGGATTGGCATCACTCAACCAGGGCTCCACGGCTGCTGCCGCGACTTCCGCGACGACCACCACACGACGGAACACAGTACTGCAAGGTACCTTGAACTATTTGAGTCCCGAACAAACTGGTCGAGTCTCACGTGGGGTGGACCATCGCACCGACCTCTATTCATTGGGTGTGGTCCTCTACCAGCTAGCCACGGGTGTCTTACCATTGACGAGTGATGACCCGTTAGAATTGATCCATTATATCATCGCCCGTCAGCCCACCCCTCCCCACGAGGCGAAGCCTTCGATCCCGAAGGTTGTCTCCTCCATCATCATGAAGCTGCTGTCGAAGAATGCCGAAATGCGATATCAGAGTGCATGGGGCCTCAAGGCCGACCTTGTACGAGCATTCAACTTGTGCTTCAAGGAACGAATGAAGAGGATGGAAAAGAAAACGAAGGAGATGGAAGAAGCGATTCGTGCAAGTACAAGTGCACAAGCTTCACCAACTGCCACTACTGAGACACCAGCACCATCTGCAGCGGCTACCACTGCTACTGCTCCTGCTCCTGCTACTGCTACCGCTACTCCTGCGCCGACGACTCAATCGACCCAACAAGCAGCAGCACAAGAGAGTGCAGATGCAGAAGCGCAGCCTCCTCCTCCCAATCTTATTGGTGATATCACTGATGAGGATTCACAACATTCCGACACACTCTCCCAATCCGGCCTCGGCACCTCCCGTCTCATCCGCTCACCCGCTGATCAAGCCGCCCCACGACTCATTGCTCCGACCGCTACTGGTGTGAGCAGTGGCGCTCCATCCAGAGTTGGATCTGGTCCCGGTTCAGATGATGGATCAACTACATCAGGTGGATCAGGTGAATCGAGCCGTACCTCATCCATCACGATTGAGCGTCGAGCTCGAGGGATCGTCCAAGAGGATCCCACACGCCTACCACAGTTGTCGTTACAGATATTGGAGACAGATTTGAGAGAATGTAATGCATTCTCCAAGACGACAGCTGCATCTCCACCAACCACATCTCCTTCACCGGACTCTGACTTGCCCATCGATGTGGATCGTGCGCCTTCCAACTCGCCCCCAATTACTGCTGCTGTGGATCTGAACGATCTGCCCTATGCGAATGTACCGTCCTTCCCATTGGCTCGATATGATGTCTTCAGTAAATTAAATATTCCTGACAAACTATATGGTCGTGATCGTGAATTACATCTGTTACTTCAATCGTTCGATGAGATGAGTACGGGAGGCAATCTTCAAGTGTGTGTCATCTCCGGTCCGGGTGGCTACGGTCGAACCTCACTCGTCAAGACCTTCCTGTCGAGTTTTGGTGAGAAGCGTGCGTTGGTTGCCTGTAGTAAGCTGGATCAATTCCGACGATTACCATATGATTGTTTCATTCAGGCCATGCAGGATCTGGTGATGGAGATCTTGGCCAAGTCGACTCAGCGTGTACGCAAGTGGGAGAGGAAGCTGAAGAATGCGTTGGGAGTCAATGTTGGATTGATGACGGAACTCTTCCCAACATTGAAGCAGATCATTCGAGACGCACCAACAGTGTCGACTTCGACGACCTTACCCATGAATGAAAGTGCACATCGACTCAATACTGTCTTGTGTCGATTGATGGGCACATTCGCATCGAAACGTCGCCCGCTTGTCATCTATTTGGATGATATGCAATGGGCTGACCCATCCTCGTTAAGGATGCTTGAGATATTGTGTACGGATACATCTGTCAAATATGTTCAAGTTCTTCTCTCATATCGTCAGGATGATCGTGATCGAGATCGAGATCGTGATTTGCATGGTCGTGACCAAACGCTGCCATTATTGGATATGATTGCATCCATCCAAGCGCATGGTACCCCAGTTCGTCAGATGCCACTGTCTCCATTGAGTGTCTCCCAAGTGAACGAGTTGTTATTGGATACCTTCTCCACAACTGATAGTAATCGTACGCTACCATTGGCTGGCTTCCTCGTGGCGAAGAGTTCAGGCAATCCGCTGTTCATCCATCAGATTCTTCGTGCCCTTCATGCGAATCAATTCCTCAAATTCACGGTGGATACCTCGGCGCAATCGGGCGTGGCACGAGGAGTATGGAGGTGGGACTCCAAGGCGCTACAAGAGGCAGAGTTGAGTACGGACATATTGGAGACGGTCACATGCAAGATTGAACGCCTGGAACCGATGAGTCAGAGATTGCTGCAATTGGCTGCGTGCATTGGGGCACGATTCGATCTGGAGACATTATCGATCATATCAGAGTTACCCAGACGGCGTGTACACAGTGCCTTGATTGATGCATTGAAGGATGAATTAATTGTACAAGTTCATGCTGGAGTAGTTCCAGCATTGGCTGTGGGTATGGGTTCGGCGGCGACATCCATCAATGCGGTCATGGAAGAAGGAGCAGCGGGAGTTGCAGGAATGAAACATACAGGGGAGAATGATGAGACTGGTACAAGTAGCACAGATGAGAAAGACGAGAAGGAGAGGGTGCATGAGAAAGCCAAGGAGAAGAAAGATCAAGCTCGCTCACCTGTGCCTCCATCCCAACTCCAACATGAGCAAACTGCCTCTCCAACCTCCTCACCTCTCGAGACTACGACAGAATTGTTGACACGGAAGCAACGTGAAGCATCGGAGGATGCACGTATCTTTGCCATGGAACAACAATCACGCAAGGCCATGGAGCGAGCGATTCATACCAGGATGAGTGACGACCAGACGAAGGATCACACTGCTGCTGACATTGAAACCACTGCTGCTGCGACTTCTGCTGTCTCACCGACACCGACCGGTGGCATGGGTCTTGGAGCTGGACGAGTATGGGCAACGGAATTTCAGTATGCATGGCTACATGATCGCGTTCAACAAGCCGCATACAATCTCATCGAACCATCCGTTCGAGAGCAGACACATGTACACATTGGCACATTATTGCTGCAGAATATGAAGCAGAATGCGATTGTTGCTGCCATCGCTGCTGGAAAAAAGACTCCGGCATCTGCTCCAACTTCTTCCAAAGAAAAAGCTACGACTGCACCATCTTCGACGTCCTCTGTCTCCTCTGCTTCTGCTTCCACACAAGCATCTCAACCGTCGTCAACCCCTCACTCCACACCTTCTCCACCCTCACCCATGCAGCTCTACACTCCGACCACATCCGATCTCTTATCCATCCCTTCGAATGAGAGCAAACTGTTCGATCTGGTCTCCCACTTCAATGTTGGGCTCCGTCTCATGCTCGATAGTCCAACATCACTCCGGGTACAAGTGGCGGAATTGAACCTGGCCGCAGCACGCCGCTCAAAGCTTGCAGCGGGATATTCCAATGCATTGGAATATATACGTGCAGCGATGCTATTGTTGGGATTTCAAGAATTGGGAAGGAGCAAACGAACGGATGAACAACAGCAATCGCCACCGCCTCATGGGGGATCCTCTCAAGCTGCAACCGGCACACAGCTGGGTCAGAGGGATGCATCATCTGGTTCATCTGGTGATAGTAGTGGTCATTCTGTCGAAAGCGATAAGGGTAGTCGTACTTCTTATTTCAGTGTTGGATCATCCACTGCATCTTCTGCCACACAAGCTGCTTCAGCTGCCATCGCTGAATTCTCTGATATGGATAGTGTGCCATTGGTGGATTGTGACCCATGGGTCGATCACTTCCGTTTGTCGTATGATCTCTACTCGGAACGATCGGACATCGAATTCCTCTGTGGCCATCAATCGTTGGCCGAGGCCTATCTCAAAGCCGTCATGAGCCATGCGATGGATGTCGAAGATCGTGTGGGCCTACTGTTGAAGCTCGCAACACAACGAACGAGTGCAGGTGAGTACACGGGTGCGATTGCATGTGGTATCCAAAGTCTTCAATTGTTACGTGTGAGTTTTGACACACCACATCCACGCTATCGAACACCACGAAGTGACGGATCGATCGATTCGGACTCACCACGATCCTTACGAAAGATGATTGATCCATTGCATATGGTACGGGAAGCAGATGGCACAGTGATTGAAGCAGCGGAAGCATTGGAGCAAGCCCATCAAGGCTTCAGTGTCTCAGCTGCCTCATGGTATCACGGTGGCGCCATGCTCACATCGTTACCGAGCTCACTGATCGATGTAGAAACGGACAGTGCAGCGGCGATGAAAATTGCGTCACCACCTCCAATGCAAACTGCACAACATCATGGTGATGCGACACTGACCAGTAGTACCGAAGTCAGCCTCTCAACATCGGATGCAACGAGTAGCATGAGCAATACGACTGCTGCACATACGACACAACTGGCCTCATCGACGAACACACACCATGGTTCAACCAGTCCATCACCTCTTTCTTCGTCCATTCCTTCCCCTCTGACCTCCTCATCCCTTGGCCCATCCATGTCCGCCTCTTCGTTGCCAATGTCTGCTCCATCCTCCACCACTTCCACTCCCGCTCAATCCACTCGACGACTTGGTTCATCCTCGGCAGTGGCCACAACGAATACGGCACCAGCCATGTTGCTCCTTGGGCAGCTATCTGAGGTGACACTCCGTGCACACCACGAAGAATGCACACGCAAGCTTGCACAGTACAATGAGAAACATGCCAACATGGTCATGAAGGCACAACTCCAACAGTCCGAGGCAACCTGGACACAATTGGAACGAAAAGCTTCAACTGGCTCGTATACACAATCTCCAATGCTGCACGCGATATCGATGAAATCCTCCTCCTCGTCGTCGTCAACATCGAGTAGTTCACAGAGATCGGATTGTGCCACACCGGCATCTGTCACCATCTTCACTCCTTCAACTCCCTCATCCATCCATACGCTCATCGACCTCCCAACATTGGATGACACGCGCAATTCATTGATCGCTGAGACGTATGCCTCATTGATCACACCTTGTTGGTTAAGTAATCAACCTTTACTTCGATTGGTTTGTTTCAAGAGCTTCCTGCATGCCTTGGAGTTTGGTGTGGGAGGCAACGAGGTCTTCCCATTCATCATGCTTGCACTCATCATCCAAGCTGATTTACAGCGCTATGAACAAGCATCGGCACTATCGGCATTATGCTTCAAGCTGGCGGACCGATTCTCCAATGCACGTGATAAGGCCAAATTAGCCATCATCAATGCTGGACTGTTGCAAGGATGGTTGAGAGCATTGGAACATTCTCTACCACTGATCGAAGAGGCATCACACTTGACAATGGCCATTGGTGATCTGGCTTTCACGGGTTTTGCATTCATCTGTAAGCTCAATCTTCTTTTCTATACTGGTCGCAATTTGGAGTTATTATATGAGGATGTGTTGCGTGCGAAATTAGCCAATCAGAAAGTGCTCAACAATCAGTTGGCGACGGACTTCTTGAATGGTCTCGAGTCCATCTTGCCCAACTTGAACGGTGTCGCACATCTCACCAACGAATTGGAGCTCATTAGTGCATCGGCACGGGATATTGCATTCATGCAACGATTGGAACGATCATCCGCTGCATTACCATTGGTCGCATACTTGATCTTCCGTGCACAGATGCTCTACCACTATGGCCATCCATGGTTGGCACTGCAATGTTTAAGACATGCCAAGTATCGCCTCATCTATGTCACTGGTTGGATCAATCATGCCTACTTCAACTTCTTTCAATCCTTATGTAAGCTTGCCTTATTGGCACGGTTTGCCCATCAGCCCTTGCAAGCAGGTCAGATGGCGACGATCAGCCATGCACTCTCCTCGACGACTCGCACGACGCTGGAATTGGGCAAGACACCGGGGTTTGGACAGGTGGCTGGAGGGATGACATCGGCGCAATTCAATTCAGTCAACACTGCTGCACCCGTACTCGTCTCATCCGACCCGAGCAGTCAATTTGGTTGTCTGGCGTATACGGAAGGCATGACTGTGGCATCCTTCACCATGGAACAGACCTTCCTCCGTGACCCGAATTGGCGTGAAGAATTCTTCCTCGTCATACGCAATAATCAATTACAAATGGGTGCATGGGCGGATGCAGCCGCTGGATGTCCAGAGACATTCTTACCGTTGTGGCTCATGGTTGAAGCGGAATTGTTAAGAGTACAACATATGTATGCTGTGGTGAATCCAACAGCTGCACCACAATCGCAACCAAGTCCAACAGCTGCAACGCCTGATCAGTCACAGGTGGATGCATCAGTCAAATCATCTGCATTGGGGGACGAGGGAAATTCCAGCGGTGCTGGATCCACGTCTGCATCCACTCCATCCACCCACCCTCGCTCACACCCTACTCATCCTCATACGCACCATCATCATGGTAGCGCGTCACATAAGGATCCAACTTTGTCACGCATAGCCGACTTGCTCCGTTCAGCCGTGTCGGCGTCCTCCCCTTCACGTGGTCCCTGTTTGACCCATGTTCATGCACTCGCCAATGAGATGGCGGCACGATTCTGGATCAGTGTTGGATCCGTGTCACAGGCGCAGCCATATTTCGTTCAGGCATTACGAGCCTATACACGATGGGGGGCACATCGCAAACGACAGATGCTGTTGAAAGAGTTTAGCGCATTAGGAAGGATGAAGAGTAGTGTACGTACGGAAGGGAAGAGTACGGGTGGATTGATCGAAACTTCATCAATGGCGCTCCCAACTACGACCCTCCCGAGCCCGCCAAGTGAGCAAAGAGGACTCATTGGTACGGGTGCGTTGGCATCGTCGCATGCCAGTGCTAGTGCACAGTTGCAGAAGTTGGCCTTGAGTAATGCTCGTCGTAGTGCCAGTGTGAAAGGCACATTGCCTCCACCTGGTATGCGACGTGGTGCGAGCTCACATACCTATACATCGGATCGATCGGCGGCATTGGAGGAATCATTGGCATTGCAACGTGGGGCTGCGCATGCTGATTCAAACACACAGATGGGTCGAGCAGCAGGCGCTGATATGGCATTCACACCATCTGACTTGGGTGGCGATGCAAGTGGAGTCGATGGTGGATTGAGTAGTGGAATGGGAATCGGAATGGGAATGGCAATGGCAATGGGACAAGGCGTCGGTATGACTTCTATCCTCGCTGGTCGTCCATCTTCCACGCGAGCTCTCCAAGTTTCCCAAGCGTTGTTGTTGGATGATATGAATACAGATGCCAGTAGTGAATCGGGCAGTGGCAGTGGCAGTTTCGATCATTCCTCAACACGATCAGGCTCGATACATGGATCTGCATCCGGCCAAGCTGCTGTCAACCTACTCAACTCCATCAATGTTGAACGTGGCAATCTTACTTCACTCATGCGTGGCAGTGCTGCAGGTAGTGTGAGTGGGGAGAGTAGCATACATGATGAGGATGATGATTATGCATCTGCCAGTGGTCTCAGCATCTCGCATACGGGCCTCTCCGCACAGGATGTGAGCTTCTGTGATGATACTGTTCATCCGGACTCGACTGTACCTGGTAGTATCGGTGGCACCTATGGTAATACATCGCGTGCATTCTATGCACATGGCACCAGCTCAGAGATGGATCTCCGTGCAGTTGTCAAAGCCACACAGGCGATTAGTAGTGAGATCGTACTGAGTAAGCTGTTACACACACTCATGAGTATACTCATTCGGAATGCTGGTGCCGAGCAAGGCATTCTACTCAGCCGTAAGAATGCCATCTCGCAAGTTGCACGAATGACGGACCATGCAGCGGCATTGGCACGAATCGAAGGTGGATTGAGTAGCGGTGCATCCAGCAGCAATGCCAATAGTAGCGCCAGTGGTAGTACCAGTGGTGGTGGCGGTGTACCGGGTCCCGGTACCGGTGTCGGTCCTCATTCTCGTCTTGGTACGATCGAGGAGCGAGCGTCACGTCGCCATGCTCGTGCAGCCAGGCGCGAGAAGAAGCTTGCGACGAGACATGATCAAGCAGTCATGGGCTATAGCTCTAGTTCAACGGATGATGAAGCGATGGATGATGCAGAAGCGGAAGAGGAAGATGTACGACGTCATGCAATTCATGCTGCATTGGCTGATCCATCCATTCATCTTGGGAATGACGATGACGATGACGATGATGATGATGATGACGTTGATGGCTGGTTAGTGGAGGCTACAGCCAGTGTGTCTGGTGGTGAGGTCGAGGTTCATACGAATGGTGCGGATGGTTCAGCATCATCGACCTCTGCATCAAGTACGAAAGTGTGGAGTGCGGCCCAATCCCGTCAACTCTATCCAACGTCCATTCTCAATTTCGTCGTTCATACTCGTAAGAGTGTCATCCTCTCCGATGCCATCAATGATCGACGCTTTGGACGGGACCCATATATCCAATCGCACAAGACCAAGAGTCTACTTTGTATGCCACTCATCCATCGTGATAAACTTGTATCGATTGTATTTGTCGAGAATAATCAGAGTGTGGGCACGTTCACAAGTGAGCGATTGATCCTATGCAAGTTACTGTGTCAACAGGCGGCCATCAGTGTGGAGAATGCACGATTATATGCACAACAAGCATTGACGAATCAAACATTGGAGTTGAGTGTGGCCAAGAGGACGAGACAATTACAACAGGCAATGAGAGATGCAACGGAAGCAAACAAGGCAAAGTCTGCATTCCTCTCCAATATGTCACATGAAATCAGAACGCCCATGAACGGAGTCATTGGCGGTACTTCTTTGCTTCTTGATGCTTGTTCGAATTTGACTCCCGAGCAGAAGGATGTGTTACGCATCGTGAAGACTTCCGGTGAGGTGATGTTGACGATTATTAATGATATCTTGGATCTGAGTAAGATTGAGGCGGGGAAGATCGAGTTGGAGCATCAACCATTCTCATTGCGAGATACGGTCGAGACGAGTTTGGATGTGCTGGCAGAGAAGGCGAGTCGGAAACGATTGGATCTCATCTATGCATGTGCACCAGAGGTCCCACTCACCATCATTGGAGATTTGACTCGACTTCGTCAAATCATCACCAACCTGCTGTCGAATGCATGTAAGTTCACGCAACGTGGCCAAGTTATCCTGCATGTATCCGCGAAGGTTGTCGACGAGCTGAATCGAATTCGTCCAAGTGATCAGGAACGTGAACGGAATCGTGTTGGTGAGCGTGCTGAGGAAGGTGATCGAAACAGCAGTGATGGCATCAGTCCGGCTTCCAGACTCAATCAATTAAGACATTCAGATGTTGGCAAAGTGGATCAGAATAATGATCAATCTGCACCTCTCACTGCTGCATCACTTGCACGTTCAACAGACGCAGGTGCAGGTGAAGCAGATATTGTTGGTGAGAGTGACAAGCAGAGTCCACCGACCAGTCCTGATCGACGATCATCGACGAGTAGTTCGGGTGTGTCACTCGCTCAATTCGCAGCTAAGACTGACAGATCGATCGCGCCATCATCAAATGATGCAACGACGGAAGATGGAACGACGAGACTGTATGAACTACACTTCAGTGTAAGTGATAGCGGAATTGGTGTACCATCCCACTTGTTGCATCGCTTATTCTTACCATTTAGTCAAACTGACTACTCGATCTCAAGAAAGTTTGGTGGCACAGGTTTAGGTTTGGCGATCTCCAAGCAGCTATGTGAGCTGATGCATGGGACGATGTGGGTGGAATCAACGTATTTGGTTGGTTCAACATTCCATTTTACCATTCGTGCACCAGGCAGATTTGATCGATCCCTACCATCCTACCTCAAGGGTCCCAATGTCTACTTGGCTCAGCGTCGAATGCTGATCATTAAGCCCAATGTCAAAGTGAGTGAGATGATTGGTGATGTTGTATCCGATTGGGGTGTCGTGCCTTCAACAGCCCGCACAGTCGAAGAGGCACTCGAGAGGATCCATGCAGATCGTCAAGCGAATCCTCCCAGATACTTTGATTCCTATCTCATTGATAGCAATGTACTGTGCAAAGAAGAGCAGGCAGAGGAGGATGCACGACCGGTACCGACTGAACCACAGCCTGAGCAGCCGTATACCTACAACGATGGAGATGAGGACGATGAGGATGGTGAAGCTGAAGAGAATGAGCTGCTCAATGCGATCTACAATCCGGATGGCACTGTCACGTTGCCTCCTCGTGTTGGTTCATCGTCATCATCTTCGTCAGCCTCATCTCGTTCGACACCTGTTGCCAGTCCCATCCGCTCCTCTTCACCCGATCGTTCGACTTCTGGTGTGGTGTCTGGAGGTGGAGGTGGAGGTGGAGGTGGTGCGGATTCCCATTCCAGTCGGCCTGATTCACCCGCATCGAACCATTCGGTCGAAAGTGGCAGTGAGACGACCTCCGCATCTCACTCAACAAACAATGAAGAACGAAAACCGAAAGGGATGGGACTCAAATTAGCTGAAGCCATTCGTACCATGCATCAGAAGGAGGTGGAACGCATCAGAACGGAGTATATGAAGACATGTGCAACAGCACAATCCGAAGGTCGTCCACTTCCTCCACCTCCATCCTTCCCTCCTGCTCCCTGTATTCTTATGGTCATTCCATTAAGTGAACGTCGTGTGAAGGCGATGGCGGATGCTCACATCAATTATGTCATGAATCAACCATTAAAACCATCCAAACTATTCAACCATCTCATTGGATACTTCAAGAAGCGACAGAGTGGGGAGACGACGATGACGACGACTAGTGGCAGTAGCGCATTGATGATGATGACACCTCAAACAACCATGGCTTCTCTTGGTGAGACAGATGCATTCTCACCATCAGCACCATCCGTATCTGGCTCAGGTAGTGTTCGGGTCAGTGGTGTCGCTAGTATGAGCGATACGATTCAACAGTTGACAGCGTCAGCTGGTGCGAAGGAACCCGCCCAGCAGCCGACTCCGACCAGGGCTGATGAGGCATTGATGGGCAGTAGTGCTCAATCAAGTGAAGGACCGATTGCACCATTCTCCAAGGTTTTCCATCAAATTGAAACACAACCAGGCCAGCAACGACCACCTGAAGCCACAGCGTCACCTTCGACTGCCACACCTGCATCTGCCGGTCCTATCTCCTCTGCTGCTGTCACGGATGTCTCAACACCAACTGCAACTGCAACTGCCCCGTCATCTCTTCCCACACCCTCATCGCATGGTACCGATATGTCTGGTGTGACCCATACACGTACACATACCACCTCCGCCACCACTCCTGGTCGTGCTTCGTCGTCCGCCGCCTCTACGTCTACCTCTTCCTCTACTCCAAGTGATAAGCTCGCTCATCATTATCCTGTTCGTATTCTTGTTGCCGAGGACATCGCCATCAATCGCAAGCTTCTGTCCAAGATGTTGGAGCGTCTTGGTTATACCTCCTCCATGGTGACCATCGTCAATGATGGGAAGCAGGCGGCAGAAGCAGTCGAGAAGGAGGTTGTCAAATATGTCAAGAGGATGGCGGCAGAACAGGAACATGGAAAAACGACTGCGACTAGCACGGATATGCATGACGTTATTAGACAACCGTATCATTTGGTGCTCATGGACTTGTTTATGCCCGTGCTGGATGGGCTAGAGGCGACGCGTCATATTCGTTCGAATCCCCATATTCCACCACACTTGCAACCCTTCATCTCCGCTCTCACTGCCAATGCCATGCAAGGTGATAAGGATAAGTGCATCGAGGCAGGCACAGATGCATACCTATCTAAGCCACTCGTCTTACAAGCACTCATCAACGGAATCAAGACGGCATACATCGCTGTACAAAAGAGACGCAGCCAAGTCACGCAGCGCGAACAAGAACGTCAAAAACACAACGAGCAGCAACAGGAGCAGCAGCAGAAGCAGCCGAAGGTGGAGGAGTTGCCACAACAGCCACACAAAAGTACGGAACCACCACCGATTGTTCTTCCTATGGCAGCAGCAGCATCGTCTGAGTCATCGTCATCATCCAGTGCTGTTAGCGTCCATCATGCACCCGCCACAGGGAGCTCTGCAATGGTTGGTATGGCACCTAACACACCGAGTGACACCCCCGTGTCACGTGAGTCTGATGATCTCACACTTCGCCCTCATCGCCCTGTTCCTGTCAGCACTGGAACAGTCAGCGCGAGTGCCGATGCTTCAGGCGTGACACATACTCCCACCCAACCACTCGCCATGATTCCATCCTTACCACCGACCCATGCATCACGACCAACTGTTGCAGGCTTAATTGCGGGATCTGCGTCGCCGCCACGGATGGGTCCAGTTACACCACCAGGAATCGTTCCAGCATCTACCCACGTTCACGCGGCTATGCCGTCAATGACAAATGTATCAGATGCAGCGACAGCCTCCTCTCAAACTGCCATGTCTTCAGCGTACACTTCCACAGTTACAGCATTGCCAACCTCAACTAGCACTGGCATGGCCAATGTTCCATTGCCACCTTCATCCAATGTGAGTGGTCGCATTGTGTCGGATCCCGGTCAGGCTCATGCTCATCCCTACACACTCACACCCTCATCCACGCCATCTGCACGACGCAACATCGAGCAGCATGGTACAAGTACAAATACGAGCTCCAGTCGCTTATCGGTGGGTAGTAGCCCTGGCCGAGCAATACGTAGTGGAAGTAATGTGAGTGGCAGTGGTAGTGGCAGTGGCAGTGGGTCTGGATCAGGGGCGAGCAGTGGCAGCAGTAGCGGTCGTAGAATATCAGCAGCGCAGGTTGCGGCAGCTGTTCATGCCGCTGGTGAAGCTGAGATGACTGCACGCAGTCGAGAACATTCAGCATCAGCGAGCCCTCCTCAATACGGCGAAGCAACCCTGGCTTTAGCGCGTCGACTACAAGAGTCGGTACTGCGTAGTGGTGGGGATGGTGGTACCGTCACCTCTCCGCCAACGGCATCCAGCCGCACCGACTCAAGCTCACCTGCCAGCCTGCACAGTCCATCACTACCACCACGATCACCACCAACACGCCGCATGCACACACCGGCTAGTATGGATACGACAACACCATCGACGTCAACATCAGCATCGACATCAACGTCAACGTCAACGTCGACACCGATATCCAGCAGTGTGAGTGCCACAAGTGGTGTTGCTCCCACTGGCTCGAATACGAGCGCAGTCGCCGCAGGTCATGATGTTGACAAGCGAGGTTCCGAATCAGAATCAGAATCCATGCAGCGACAGTCACAGCAGCATGGACATGGACTGGAGCAGTCCGTTGCTGAAGCCACACTCACGATTCCACACCTCATTGACAGACCGCAACACAGTGAGGATGGCAAGAGAGCATACAGTCAATGATAGGGATGGCTGGTAGAGCCCCTCAATGGTTGCCATCAGCCAGCATCCCATCGCGTTCGCGTCATTTCTCCATCTCATCCATCAGCGGCAGTTACAGTCACAGTCACAGTCACATTCACAGTCACATTCAGCCTCGTGTTTCTCCTGTCGATGAAGCTGAAGCTGCCGCAATTTGATATCTATCGAGTTGTGATTGTGTGCTTCCCGCTCGCTACCGTGGGTCGCATTCATCCGTACCTGCTTTCCCTAGCAGATTTTCATCATTCTACCCTCCTCCATTCATTCATTGATTGATTTCCTATCCATCCATTCGGATTCGTCTATGGCTCATGATCACCCCCCGCTCTCTCTAGCGTATTCGATGGCGACTCGATCAGAGTCTCGATCATGCGAGTATCCCATGCTCAATGACATTTCTCATCATCACGAATGATGGAGATGCACATGCTCAGATGCGCCACGATCGCGATCTCCTGCGCGTTTTCTATCGGCATCGTGCCTTCCATCTGACAATCATTATGCCACTCAACAGTCGCGCATCTTTTCTTTTTCATCCATCAATGCTGCTGGACTCTGCATTTCTGCCTCGAGCTGCCGATCGCTGTGTGACAGTGCCTCTGACCCTCCATCCCCATCTCCATCCCCTTACATGGGTCCAATGATGTGCTCTCTCGCCTTCATTCAAGTCACTCTGAGACTTCGCTGCTCGCCGTTCATCTACGTGGCGTCGACCAGATTCTTTTCCTCTGGCGCTGGCTCTGGGTCTTAGACTGACCCCGACTCTTTAGCTCGATCCTATTTACATTTCAGTACTAGTACAGTGCATTTTGCTGCAGCATATATACATGCATGGCCTTTATCATTCGATCTGATCGATTCAATGGACTTAATTATCAACTCTCTCGATCCATCCTGGCAGAATCCGATCCCTCCTTGCCAGGGGCGCAGCTATGGGCAGTGGAGGTTGGAAGGCTGTCCGTCTGGAGGATGGATTGCAGGTACCTAACGGTCCCCTCCTTGTAGCGAGTA
>Ga0256771_1000044_pt1 | contig 18890 bp, 1 predicted proteins | sample MC6MC0922MT_FD_186046 | JGI IMG/M metagenome (GOLD analysis project Ga0256771, IMG submission 186046) | Metatranscriptome of enriched soil aggregate microbial communities from Iowa State University, Ames, United States - MC6-MC0922-MT... | ecosystem: Environmental > Terrestrial > Soil >...
GCGAGCGCTGTCATGCGGGGCGAGTGAGAAAGAGACATGATCAGCCACAATAGAACGAAGGATCCAGCCACACAGACCGATCCTTCGTGGAGCGGTAACTGTTTGTTGATCTTTTATTGGGCGCATGAGTGTTACTCCTCTCTCAATGGCTTGAGTCGGCCCCGTTGACACTGATATCGCCAGTCCTCGCTGCAGCTCAACCGTCAACCTGCCCTGCCCGCCTCCTGTCACCCCATTAATCGACTTAATCTCCCTCCATTATCATCAACCCAACCCTCATTGATTGACACTGATTCATCATGTTTGAGGGTGTATTGGAGCGGTTGCTGCTACGATTATTCGGTGAATACGTAGAGGAGTTCAACCGTGATCAATTGCACATATCAATTTGGGCTGGTGATGTCGTGTTGACAGATTTGCAACTGAAGGTTGGTGCATTGGATTCCCTGCGTCTGCCATTGGATGTGTTAGCGGGTCGAATCTCACGTCTATCCGTGCAGATTCCATGGACACGTCTGGCATCCTCGCCTGTTCATGTTACCATTGACGGTGTGTATGTGTTGGCCGGACCAGCAAGAAACAGGAAGAGCTTGCAGGGAGATGAAGATGAAGATGGATTGGGCCTGCCGCATGCCAGCGGTGATGAGGTCCGTGCTGCTCAGGCATTGGCGTACAAATTGAAACAACGCATGTTGGAGCAGCATGAGGCAACACGACGGGCGATGGAAGAGGCAGCGGAAGGGCATAGTGGTAGTGAGGAGCAGAAGCGTAGCTATTCATCACGTATCATCAGTAAGATTATTGCCAATCTGCAGGTGACAGTCAAACGAGTCCATGTTCGATATGAGGATGATCATGGAGCGGATGAGGCTGCCGCTGCTGCTGCTGCATCGAGTGTTGCGAATGCTGTTGCACAGGGCGGTAGCCACAATGTGACTGCGACTCCTCACCCCTCTTCTACCGCGTTCGCCCTTGGTTTGACCATCGGTGAGCTTGTCGCTCAAACAACTGACCGATCGGGTGCAGTCAGATTTGTCACGCCTGGATCAGAGTCCGGACCAGACGGGAAGGAGAGTGACATCACGTATAAATTGGTACAATTGAAAGGAGGAGCATTGTATTGGAATAGTCAAGTTGATATGTTGTGGCAGCACCTGCCTGAGAAGGAGCGATGGGAGAGAATGAAACAAGTAGAGATGACTGCGCCTTCGTCAGCAGTCTCAGCTGAACCTCCTCCTCATCCACCTGCCTCATCAGTCGCAGCATTGCCTTCCGCTTCACCAGATTTAGCATCATTGCCGCCACTTCCCTCAGCATCACCGTCCTCATCTCCTTCCTCCTCCCCACCTACAGCTGCCCCTCCCTACACCCGTACATCCCTGTATGGCTACCACTATATCCTTCATCCAGTCGACATTGTCATGCGTGCCGTACTGCATCACGGTGACAATAATGCTGAATTGTTGCGGACCCAAGAAGCAGAACATTATGCAAGCTTGGCCGCAGGAATGGATGAAGAGACCAATCCTCAAGACGCCACGCCTGATCCATCATCTGCGTTGACCTCTCACTCCACTTCATCAATTACCGCCCTATCGCCATCCTCCCCCTCTCTCACATCCACAGCCAAGTATTATTTCTCCTTCTCACTCCCTCATTTATCCTTCCAGCTGCGTCGTAACCAATACCGGGATGCAGTGAGAATCCTGGAGCGCTTCTCACAGCAGAAGGTCCAACAGAGCATCGCACTGCGCATGGCCAAACTGCCCAAGTTCCCGTCCAGAGACAAGGGACAGAGTAGTGGCGAGGGTGGTGCCTCTGCAAGAAGGAAACGAACGCTATCCTCTGCAGACACTCCTCGTCATACAGCTAGTAGTACAGAGTCAGGTTCCATCTCACCCGCATCCACCGTTGATATGAGTGAACCACGCCCAAGCACGTCATCTACAGTCGATAGTGAGGAGGAAGGATTTGAGACGGAAGAAGATGAGGAGGACGACGAAGATGAATTTTGTACACCCATTCAATCGCCCATGAGTCGCACCATGTCCAATGCCGATGTATCTCCACTCTTCCTACCTCCCATTGACCTTGGCAGCCCTGCCGCATCCGCATCCCGTTCCATTCGTCCGTCTTGGTGTCGTCTCTACTGGCGTCATGCCATTCGATGTATCATCCTTCTCAAATCGCGTCGTGCACGTATGGACTGGGATTCAGTGCGCAAACATTCACATGACCGCAAGGCCTATATCGCATTGTGGCTTCGACATACGAATGAACAAGCTGCAACGCAGTCCAGTGGAGGTGGGAGTGGAGTACAGGCAGCTAGTTGGTTGCAACCATTATCGGCTGTCGAGCGGCGTGAGCTGATGGAATTGGAGATGACGTTAAGTTTTGAGAGCATTGTCATCTTTCGTGCCATTGCTGAACAGCAGTGGAAAGTACAGATGCAAATGGCCAGGACCATGAAAGGGCGCAAGCATCAACAGCAGACAGCTGGTTCAGATGCAGCCGAGACGTCTCCCACACTTCCTTCAACTGCTCCGAAGCCAGGCAATGCCGGCGGTGGCAAGTCCAGTGGCTGGTGGGGTATGCTGGGATTCCGCGCTGGTGCTGGTGGTAATGCCACTGGCGATGACTTTGGTGACATTGATCCAGAGGCAGCAAAACTACTCGCCTCGATCCAACTCACACCGGAGCAACAGCGCCTGATCTATGAGCAAGAGCAGAGTTTACCAGCATTCTTTAAGAAGCTTGCTGTTGATGTCACGCTGTATGGTGCCGACTTTCGCCTCACTCAACCAGCGAGTAGTGATGATGGTCAGATGTCGGCTGGGGAGGAGCTTGAGCTCACGCGGCTGACCTGGGATGGGCATTGTTCATTCATCCGCCGAACAAAGAATTGGAGTGTTGGCATCAGAGTGTCAAAGATGGAAGTCATGGATTGTGCAACCCAGGGAACGAAATTCCCCAAAGTACTCAGCATGGAACGAGACGACTCCCAACCAAGCCACAAAGCACATTCCACACTCCCTGTCTCTTCCCTTCCTCTGTTATCCCTCCAACTCGATGACTCTCCTCATCTCATTGATGCTCATTCAACAGCTGACTTCCGTGTTCGATTATACCTCCAACCCCTCGCACTCGTTGTTTCACCGCTCTACCTTGCTGCTCTTCTTCGCTTCTTCTCAGCCAAGGACCGAAGTGCCTACCTGTGGGCAGCAGCCAGCAGTTGGGAGCAACAGAAGCGCAGCGATCTACTCACCGCACTCACTGATCATCGTGAGATAGAGATTGATGCACGCATCAACCAACCTTCCGTGCTCCTACCCATGGATTGTCTCAAGACGGATAGCATGGTACTCGTCAGTGACCTACAACGAATGGCGGTCACCAGCAGACGACCACCGAAGGCATCAGGCAGAAGGCATGAGAGAGACACCATGGGTGGTCCAACCTCTTCGCGTGCATCACTATCCTCTCCTCTGCCATCCCCACTGCCAACTCCATCACCCTCACCCTCTCCAGCTGCCCTTTCCTTCCCATCCACTCCATCCCCTTCCTCCGCCTCTCATGTCTCCCCTGCCAATCCTGCCGCGTATGATTCTTTCGAACTCCATTTCTCTGCCTGCCGTTTGTATGTGTGCGCCAGTGTAGATGAATGGCGCATACACAATCGCCGAACACGCCAACGCAAGGAAAACGGCGTCACTGATTCGTCCTCTGATCCTAGCACGGCTGCAACACCCGAGCCGAAGTTGCTTTATATTGTGGATGGAGCGGTTGATACGGATGAACGCATCCCACCACCTCCCGCTCAACACCACACCTCAACCCTGTCATCCAAGCATCCCCCTACATCCGCTACTTCTCCTCCTACTCCGGACTCTCCCAGCTCTGTGCCTCACGCTAATGCTGGCTTTGATGTCTCCCTTGTGATGTATACGTGTATTGCGCGATTCGAGCGGCTTCGTGTGAAAGCTGCACGGGAGAAGGAGCGACAAAGGGAGCAACTCGTCCAGGAACTTTCAGCCAGGGGTGACTTTGCTGCCATCTCATCCTTGCCACCCCTGCCTCCATCCCAACCCCTATCCAAGATTCTCATTCAAGGATCTCTGCCATACCTACATGTCAGCCTATGCGCATCAACATTGGAAGTATTGCGCAGTCTGAAGCGGCAGTTGCTTGGATTAATATGGCCAGATAAAAGCAAAACTACTCCGACAGGTGCTGAGCAGGGCCAGGAAAAGAAGAAACGAGACGAAAGTGCAGATGAAGAACAGAGTATGCTGCAACTGGCTAACCAGACAGGCGGCCGTGCTCCCTCTGCTCCAACACCGCGGTCTGCGGCTGCATCAGTGCCCCCCTCTGCCACTCGACCAGGCATTCCCTCAACAACATCATCCTCACCATCTGCTGTAGTCCGCAATAATGTGGAGTGTGGATTTGTGTTGGATCAGTTCGTCGTGCATGTCCTACGAGATCGCGTGCAACGGAATGCACAAGCCGCTGCCGCTGCAGCATTCGCTGCAGCCTCGGCATCTGTCAGTCGAGCTGATGTAAGCACGGCTCCTATAACACCATTGTCACGAATCTATTCCTCCTCTGCATTCTTCAACCCCGCTGCTGCTCCTCTTTTCCTTCTCCATATCACTCGTATGGGCGGTACATTTTCATCCAATTCCGCTCGTGAGATTCATGCAAACTTCCAACTTGCCTCGATTCGAATATTGGACTTCCTTCAGAAGTATGGACCAAATTCAAGCTTTGCTTATATTGCATGCTCCTACCCACCACCCGGTTACAACACTCAGCCATCAGCCACAACGATAGGAAAGGCAGTCACAACAGGTGTGCCGACAGCTTCCTCCAGGTCATCCGCTGCATCCACTCCAGCAAGCTCACCTGGCCCGTCACCAGATGGCTCCGACATGGAGCGATATAGCTTCTCACATGCATTATCACGTGCACTCCAACGCGCCAACGCCGACACAGCACAAGCACCAACTCAGTGTGTCTCTGCTGATGAGAGCACCGATCTCATTCGTATTCGTTACCGTTACGTCTCTCAGCCACAACGCAGCGCATTGGAATGGGAGGAGGAGGATGGTGGAGATACTGAACAAAACTTCATGCGTACTGCCACTCATGCCCATGTATCTTCGGCCAACTCCAGTCCAGATTCGTCGACCAGCTCGCCGCATTCATCCTTAGTCTCCTCTCCTGTTGGCGTGAGTAGCTTCATCGAACTCGATTTCAACACACTCTATGTGAATTGGAATCCCAACACTGTGGCTGCTGTGCTGGCATATATGCGCTATGATGAAAACGTTCAGGTTGAGAAGGAGACGGATGAAATGTTGCAAGATGCGGCACCTGACATGGTGCCGAAACCGGATGCAGATGAGGAGAAGGCTGACAACAAGGTGAAGGAGGGCAATGTACCATCGCCGAACAAGAATGTGACCATCACTGAGCAGCCCTCCAAGCGACCTGCCAAAGCCAAGAAAGGCCGATCACGTGCTGCATCAGGCGCTGCGGTCACACTCATCTCGCCACTCGCTGCCTCCTGGCCTTCTGCACACAAGCATGTGACATTGTTGACTGCACGTTTGCGTGCTCTATCTGTCACCTTCAACAAGGAGAGTGAAGGCCGACCATTGTGGAGGATGGAGATGGTTCATTCACACATGCAACATCGTCATACCATCCATCCATCACCATTCCTATTCTATCTAATGACTGGAAGAGGCGGCGTTGGTCGAAGTGGAAGACATGTGAGGAGAGGCTTCATCTCACAGGCTAGCCGTGGACTTGCTCAGAACAGTGCAACATCTGGCTCAGCTGCCCGTCAATCTGTCTCTACCACTCCCTCACTTCCTGCTTCATCTGTCACCCTGACTCGTGAGGCCATTCATACATTCGTGACGCGTGGTAGTCTCGGTAATGTCCAAATGTTCGACCTTGATCCCGATCCTGCGCTGTGCTATCGTGAGATGCTTGGATTGAAAGTCGAAGCAAAAGCGGCAGCTGATTGCCGCTCCGTGTCAACAAGCCCTCCTTCCCCATCCACCCCTGTTGCGTCTGTGCTGGATTTCAGTTTTGCATCGAACAAGCTCGAGATTGTTCAACGGCGTGAATGGGCACGCCAACGACGACTTGAGATTGAGGAAGCGTTGAAGGATTCACCTGAAGCTATCACGGATGCAACGCTGGCCGCATACGACCCAACACCAGATCCTAAACCTGCCGCATCCACATCTACTGCTCGTCACGGCGCTTCCCAATCAACTGCTGCCGGTCCTCCACCACCCTCAGCATCGGATCGCTTCCCCCATGTGTCATCATTCGCTGATACTCATCTCATGCTACATGTCAATGCATTACGCGTCGTCTATCTACAACAACCAACCATGGAACTCATCGACTACTTTAATGAAGGCATACTGGGTGCCGTACAAGCAAGATTGGTGAAGAAGGGCATGCGGAGTCCGAATACATTTGCATCACCTAGCGCGCCATTGGACCCGGATGCTGCAGAGAAGTTATTACCGCCAGATCGTTACAACAAGATGAGTATCACACTCAGCAATCCACAATTGATCGTGCCTCGGAATGCACGCAGTCGACAACATCTCACGGCTGGATTGGGCACCGTACGTGTAGCGAACACTGTTCATGCGCGCAGATTGTGGCTTGGCGCGGACATCGCAGGCATGGCCATTACTTCTGCTGAGCTACCCGACCCAATGGCGTCCAAAACTACTCCTCCATCACTTGAACGCTTCTCATCAGGGAACTCCTCATTCTCGTCTTCATCATTCTCCTCCTCGAACCAGCGCCCTGCTCCATTCGATCCCTTGCCCAATGGCCATGCTGACTTCCCCTCACTCACCCGTCCACCCATGATCGAGATCGACTGTCAAGTCACAAGCATTCTACCACAACCCGACGTCATTAAGCGGCCACATGATGAACGATACTTTGATAGCATCACAGAGATTGACGCAGCGAGTGTGCGTGGTGTCATGAGTTGGGAGCAATATGTACTCATACTCAACATATGGAATGAAAACTTTCGCGCACCACCGCCCATCCGTGCGAAAATTCCGCCACCTGATTCACCATCTCCTCATCCATCTCCCGCTCCTGCACCTCACGTACGCTCACCTGATGGCGCTGCGCATATTCCTCCCGCTGCTGCAAGTTTGCCGCCTGTCAAGCTTCCGTCGCGCCCATCTGCCTCCCTTGCCTCTCCTTCACCTACCCCAAGCATCAATGATGCTCCAACTGTGACGTATCATGTGTTCGACGTTCGTCCAGCGATGACAATGGACATTCGCGTGCATGTGGCTCATGCGCATTTGAAGCTACTCAACGGAAGTGGATATGTGACGACTGGTGGTGGGGCTATGCAGCGACCTCATTATCGTGAGGATGCCATGGCTGACCTAAGTGTGCGGGATATCAATTATACGTTTCAGAAGTTTAGTAGTTTACATATGCATCAGGTTGCGCGAGTACACAGTGTGACCATCATCGATGCACGAGAAAGCAGTAAGCACAGCCCATTCCGCAAAATGATCTGCCCATTCGCACAGATCCGTCAAGATGCAAAGATGACTGCAGCATCTGGCGTCGACCATGCGATGCAGTCTCCTTCTCCGTCTCCATCCTCCTCGTCCAGTGATGCTGAGTTGGTGTATATCCAGCATGATTTCGTGACGGGTGAGCGTGACATGCAGATGAGCATATTGAAGCCGTGTGGATTTGTTGTGCCCGACTTCTGGATGGAATTTGTTCAAGGATTCCTATTCAAGGCAAATGATGTGGCATTTGCAGCACAGGCGGAGATGATGAAGGCATGGAATGAGAGACGTAAGGAGATACTTGGAGTAGCTCTGTCCCCAACAGAATTGCGGTCCCCTTCTGCTGCGGGTAGTCCACGGCCAACCAGTCCGGCTCCTCGGCCACTCTCGACAACAACGGGTGTTCGACCACCAGGTTATACACCAACACCCTTCAAGAGTGCGACCCGACCATTCCGAAGTTTCCATCTCACACTCAAGAACTCCCGATATATCCTCTTGGAAGACTTGATGCAACGACACTGCCGCGCGATGGTTGCGACATGTGATGCAACCATGCATTACTCATCAACAGAGGCGCAGCATCATCGTCCCATGCCAACCGCGGAGGATTTGAGCCGTGCATCATCAAGCGGTAGCAGTGTGGGCCGATGGTGGACGAGCTTTAGTTGGCAGCGAGATATCACTGTCTCGAAACTCCGCATGTTTGTCTGTGCCTCTGCATCCAATCCTGTCATTCATGCCGCACACTCTGTTGTTACTCCACTCACACTCACCATTCGACAGTCCATGAAGAATGAAAAGCGATACCATCAACCTCGTCGAACTGTCTTCCATGTTCATGATCATGGCATGGAGGAGATGCAACAACAGGATGCAGCACCTGATGCATGGTCAGCGATGCGACTGGAGTTGCGAGATGAGAACTTTTTGGATCTCACATTCTCCAGCCATTCTGCTCCGTCGCCATCGACTCCCAGCCCTCGCGCGATGAGACCAGATGATTCTGCCTCCGATGCCGGCTCAACCACTTCCAATGTTGCCGACGATCCGATTGAGATTCGTGCGTCCTATCAAGACTTCAAGCTCATTACAAACTGCCTCGATGCGCTGAAGGAGCAGCAGAGACGAAGACAGGAAGAGAAGCAGCGTGTACAAGAGAGGATGGAAGCAAAAGAGCGAGTAGCCGAAGGTTTGGCACAAAGTCGTACCGCTTCGGCAATGTCACTCAACCAGTTGCCGTCATCCTCTCCTCCCATTCGTAGCTCCTCCTTCGCTCAACTCGGTGGTCGATCAAGCAGCGAAGAGTCCTCGATTCCTGAAGCAATGGAGGATGAAGAGAGCCCGGATTGCGACATGCACACTCCACACTCAACCACGTCCCCGACCGTTGCTGCTGCTGCTGCTGCTGTCGCCTCTCCTCAACTGTCACCCGAGCGCGCGTTGGAAACCTTCAGCGAGTCGACACGTGTGAGGAATATTATTTGGCAGAGTCAATTAACATTCGTCGTTATTAATGATTGCTTTCAACGCTATGTTCCTCTATTACATGCACGCATCCTACCCGGCGATGCGTTGGCCATTGCAAAGACGAAGGAGATTGACGATGAAGAGGCTGCAGAAGAAGAAGCGATCGCGGAGGAGAACAGAAGACAGGAGGAGAAGGAAGAAGCGGACGCAGCAGCAGCGGCTTCTCCCACTCCTCCTCGTCCATCAACATTGGATCGTGCCAAATCCTTCTTGCATAAGCTCAAGAGTGGGCGTCGCCTCGATGCCTCATCCGAGCTGTCATCTGTCATTTCTCCACGTCCCTCCACCTCTCACCGTGCTCGTCATCTATTGAAACGCTTGATTGATTACAAGACATTGGCATTCTCATTGCGTGTTGAGATGACATATTTCAATCCCAAGGTTGTCGCTTGGGAGAGTTTGGTTGAGCCATGCCAAATCGATGTCAAATGCCAATATGAAACACCAAACATCAAGAACAACCAAACCATTCAGCCATCAACGCCGACAGGCAGCCGCCGTGGTCGTGGTTTGTCATCCGTCTCCACTGCTCGTCATATTGCTGCATGGCGCGTGAGCATTGCATGTGTCAGTCGTGTCAATGTCAATCTCAGCTACGTCTTCTTACAACATCTCTACACCACACTCGTCAGCTGGGGTGAGGACTTCAGTGCACGAAAGAGGACGGTGGCAGAAGAGAAACAAGTAGAGGATAAGGATAGCAGCAGCGGTGACCCAAGCCATTCAAAGACGGGTGACAGTGGTCGTACAGGCTCTTCGACTCCCGGTTTCAGTCCATATTTCATTCGCAACTTGACTGGTGGTGAGATTGTTTATCGATGCCGCAATCTTCTGTATGAAGGTTCGTCTGGTGTGCATGGCTCTCAATCATATGGTGCCGCCTCCACTGGCACGGCGGGTGTTGGTCTGGCAGATGCCGCACTGGGCTCTGAGTTTGCATCGAATCCGGAAGCCTTCCTCTCTCCTGTTGGTGATGCCGCTCGCTCATCACGCCGGTCGAGTGGTCGAATCTTCTCGAGAAGCCCATCTGCTGTTGACGTTCATGCTGCAGCCAGTGATAGTCGGGGCAGTGTGGCGACGAGCAGGCAACTATCACGACGAGCGTCATTGGCATCACAGACAGAGGAAGATTCTGACCCGGTTCATGTGTTGCATCCTGGTGCCGAGGAACAGCTGTCATTACGACTCATATCCGGTCAGCGTGGTCATGGTATGGGTGGGAGTGATGATCATGATGGCAGCGTGGCAGATGATCTCTATCGATCCATTCTCGCCTCCCGTGCTCCATTCTCCTTACGTGTACGGTTAGCTGGTGGTTGGGTGGCAACACAAGACCTGGTTGTCAGCAAGGTTGGAACAACGTCCTATGTACTGCAAATGGACCCAACGATTCAACAAGTGCAGTTTACTCCTCAAACGCAACCATCCACTCCCCAACCTCCAACAACTGATGCTGTTGATGCCGTGCCTGGCGCATCATCGACACTTGCTGCATCGGCTGTCGCATCTCAATCTCATCGTCTGCCATCACATACAAGTGGATTGCTCATTCTTCCACAAAGTCAGCCTGGGTCGCGTGCAGCATCGAGAAGTGAGGGTCACAGTGACGTGCCATCGCTGCAACAGTCACAAGAGACAAAGCCGGGTGCTGCAGGCCGTGTCATATCCGACTATTTCGCAGATGGCAACCATCACTCACAAGCAACAACTGTGCCTGGTCCCATTCCTGGTAGTAGCTCTCATGTACCGGCCATGATGAAGTTGACACAGATGTCTGATCGCACACAGTTATTATTTGTTGATGTCTCATTGCGGGATGGAAGCAAGGTAGTGACATTGCGCTCACCCATTGAGCTCGTGAATCGTACGAATGCTCCACTCCTCTTCCTCCTACATGCACATCCAACTGCTGCCAGTCGAGCCGCTGATGCCGCTCGTGCTCGCATGGAGGCATGGAGACGGACACACAGCGCCTATCCGGATTGGGAAACAACCCATTCAGCATCGTTACATGCATTCGATGCACATGCCGTTCTCGGACCGGTCGATGCCGGCTCATCCATCAATGTTCCATTCGCATTGACACATCTGGATTATGTCAGCGTCATGCCCGCCCCGCCAATGACAGACGATGAGATGCGACCGACTCATGCAACTCCACCTGCTTCCTCAGCATCTGCACAGTCTGTCTCATCATTGCCGAGTATGCTCCAAGGAGCCTCATCCGTGTTGAGTGCTGCCACTGCCGCGCAGACAGCGATCCATACTGCCTCCTCCCATCCGACTGCTTCATCTGATCCATTGCCGAGTCGCTACCATTGGTGTGATGCACCCATCTCCCAACTCTCCATGATGAAGCGCGTACATGAACAAGTGACACGCTACCGTGCTGCACATTCCTTGCAACAACCTCCGGGAGCAGTCGCTCGTCTTCAATGTCAACGCGATGGAGGCAAGACTGCTGGGCTGGATAGCATTGCTCCCTTCTTGTTGCATGTTCAAGCATTACATGGATCGATTGGTGCTGTTGCGCCTGCACAATCATCAGGTCGGCATGCGAGCCTTGGTCCGTCGGGTTTCGGTGCGGGTGTTGGTGAGAGTCTGCTGACTCTCTCTCTTGTGTTCAGTGCTCCCATGATCGTGCGGAATCTATTCCCATGTGGACTCGACTTCCGCATTGCTTACACACGCATGCTGCCAGCGAGTGGATTGGCAAGTGGAAGTGGGAGTGGCGGAATGTCATCGAGTGGAGGGGTCAAGTCATCCTCAGCGCAAAGGATTCTCACGGTGCCAGGCCAATCATCATCCCATGCTTCACATGGAGGCAGCTTACCACGCCATCTGGATGCATCGCATCCCCATACGGGTGGCTCCTCTAAGTATGAGTTGTGGGGTCATCTGGCCTCTGGTCAAGCCCTCCATCTTCACACTCTCAACCTCGATCGTGATCCCTATCTCATGTTCCGATTGGATGGATTTGGTTGGAGTGAGCGGATCCCTCTTTGTCATCTCAACCCGGATGACAGTGAAGGAAGAGAGGCAAGTCGGAAAGGAGCAGCCGCTGGTTCAGCTACATCACCATTGGACATGATTGGCAGCGTTGGATCCGCTCGTGAGGCGTTGGCATGTATGGTACTGCGACAACATCTCGCTCGCCATCATGTCACCATTGAGGACAATACCAATAATCCACTTATATGTTTATTGGAATCACGCCGCTCTGGTCCTGCTGGCGGCAGCATTGAGCTCGATCTATTCGCACAGTATTGGTTGCTCAATCGTACCGGTATGGATCTGCTGTACGGGGCGCGCCTACTTCCAGAAGATTATGATCATCATATGCATGATGATAGCAACCGTCTTTCAGCTGGTCCTGTACGCATCCTGCCAGGTCATGGCCAACGTCATACATTGGTTCTGTATGAGCATCAGCGATATAGTGTTGTGGATGGATGGGTTGATCCATTCCTCCCAACGGATCGTCCTGCCTGGTGTGATCGACATGGTCGAGCCCGACGTAAGGATGAGATGAGATTGCCGAGTGATGATGGAAGTTGGAGATTTGAAGGAAATTGGAGAATTGACTACTCAGATGAGCCAGATGAAGAAGAAGCACACGCACACCATGACTCATCCACTCCTGTGCATCATGAACCTCGGTGTGATATTGATGGTTGGGAATATTCATTGGATTTCCCATGGCCATTCCATGCACAGAATCGCACACTCGATGCAGTTCGTCGCCGTCGCTGGATTCGCACATATGTCGCCACTCGTCCTCCCAAACCATTGACACTCTATTCAGCTCAGCCACGCAATGGAAGAGAGGAGCTGTGCGTGCGAGTGGCAGGCCAAGGGTCAGCATTGAGCACAACAGGTGAGTATTCCAAGCAGATGCATACGAGGAGTGGTGCACATGCTCCATACTTGTGTGTGAGGCAAAGTGCAACCGAGTGGAGTACACCATTCGCAGCAGCCAGCCATTCTGATGGATTATTGCAACTCCATGGAATGCAGCAGGTGGATGTGTGTGATGAGGCTGCATTAGAGCAGGCGAAATGGAAGCGTGCGGCCGCGCACGTCATGGCCCTAGCTGATGCTGGTATGGAGAAGGGAAAGTTTCAGTTGGATGGTGATGATTCATCTCTGGGCCCACTCGCTCCTCACGTTGAGCCACATACATCCTACTCTCGTCGCAACAGATACGACATTGGTGTGCAATTCACTCCAGCCCCGGGCATCTTCTCTCGTAGTCAGTTGATCAGCTTTGCTCCACGCTTCATCATGGTCAATCAACTCGACTCTCCTCTCTTCATCCGTCAAGCCGGTGCATTCCATCGTGGCCGGGTGTTGGTGCAGACCATTGAACCTGGAAAGTTTGAGCCATTCTGGTGGATGGACATCGGAGCACAGCCACTGGGAGCAGAGAAAGCAATAGTAGGCCGGCGAGCTGGAAAGGACAAGCAGCGAACAAACTCCCATTCTCCACCTCCACTCACCAAGCAACAACTTCAAGCACAACAGGAGGCCGAACGGCGTCATTTCCACCAGCAGCGTGATGATTGGGAGTGTTTGGCCGCGATTACCTTTGCCAGCAGCGATCATACTCGTTGGCGTTGGACGGGTGCATTCCCCATTGATGAGGTGGGTGACCTGTCACTCGCCTGTCGTAGCTCAGCCATGACATCACGATTCGTACGAGTTCAAGTGGCACTGGAAGGGGCAAGTGTACTGGTCGTATTCAGAGATGAGGACGTTCGTCATCCACGCTATCGATTGCAGAACTGTACGGATTGCCCAATGTGGTATCGGCAGCGATTGGAGTATGTGAGAGAGAGCAGAGAGGAAATATTGCAGAGTCTACTCATGCCACAAGCAGAGCCAGACAATCAGTCCACACTCCTCGCGGATGCATCTAATGAGGCAGCCTCATCTGTATCAAGTGACGCGACCTCTCCACAAGCTTCTCCCCCACTTGCATTCGGCTCTCCTCATCCTCCCCCTGTCCATGCCCATGCGCATTCGAGGACGGGTGCATCAGCATCTTCATCGTCGAAGCATGTCCCTCATCATGACACGTTGTCGCCCTGGCAATATCTTGCACCCGGATCCAGTACTCCATTCGCATGGCAGGAGATATTGGCAGCAAAGCCGTATCTGCTTGAAATTCTCACCACCACGCCACATGTCGAGATGGAGTATACAGATGAGGCAACATCAAGATTGGAACCTGGCTCATTTGGTGATGCGGGACGCGGTGGAAAGACAGGGTCAAAACGCCATTCATCTGTGGCTGCATTCTTCTCCCGATCGCGTGCTTCATCTTCTGCCAATGCTCAGTCACAGGCACGTGAGGCTGCTGAATCTGCGGCTTCTGATGCAGCATTCGAGGCATCTGTGCGTGAGCGATTGGGTCCCTATGACTTTCACATCTGCGATGCTGTTCAGTTGGATGAGATCGGCTATTCATTGGTACACATGGAGAGTCAGACATTTGTCGATGTTTTCGTTGAGGAGGGAGAGAAGGAGAAGGAGAAGAAGTGGAATCATCACAAATCAGGCGGCAGCACGAGTGAGAGGGGCACAGCTGCACCTCGTGCAACAGCCACTAAATGCCTCAAGCTTGTACGAAAGCATCGCTTGCGTGAGTTGGGTGTAGCTGAGGCTGCGGCTGTATTGAAGAAGGAAGATAGAATGCAACGGGAGCGCAGTCGCACACAAGAAGATGCGGTTGGGGCAGCTCGAGCAGCATCGATCCCAACACATTCTGCATCATCTGCATCACATGTGGATCCCAATGATCCGCATCCAGTCAAGCAGAAGCGTCCTGCAGTAACAGAACCAGATCCTGATGGTGAAGACTACGTTCCCGTACATAAGCGTGAACTACAGGTGGAACAAACGTCCCTACATCTCGAATTCTACATGCCCAAATTCAGCCTTAGTCTCATCGATCATGTGCCTCGTGAACTCGCCCTTCTCTCTCTACGCGACCTATCCATCAGTTACAGTCGTAGTAACATCTATGAGAAGGTCGAGATGCTGTTGGGGAACTTCCAACTGGATAATCAACTGTCTGATGCCATGCATCCGGTTGTCATGCATCCGCGCATACAAGCTCATCGTATCGTGGGACAGACGTCACATCAAAGAAGGAATAAAATCGATATTCAGCATGATGGCCATAGCTCCAGCGCATCAGAGAGTGCCGTCGTTCCGTACTCTCCGAAGCGCACCAATGCCCCTCGTCCATTCATCCATCTCTCTCTTGTTCGTCTGACCAAGTACTCATCCTCACTCGAGCATTATAAGTATGTTGGCTTCTTGGCGCAGGAGTTCGCACTCAAAGTTGAGCAGAGTTTCATCCTTGCCTGTCTGCCCTTCCTTGATGTATTCGCGCATGCACGATCCAGTCGTGATTGGATGGGTGGTAATGGTGGTGGTGAGAATGCACCAGACGATGTATGCAGTCTGGAAGATTTGGAGCTCCAACTCGGATTACCGCTGGCTGATGAGCACTCGGACGAAGGATGGACGACGGGCGCGGATGCAACAACCAGCGCAGCCCCATCCATGGCACAATTGGAGCAAGAATTTTCCACACAGATGCGACAAGTCACTCATCTGCGTGCAACATTGGTCACGCTCACTAGTAAGGTTCAATCTGAGATCAATGCCATCTCCAATGCTGGTGTCCCCCCATCCATGCATGTGCAACGATCACTCAAGCGATTACAAGAAGATGTATGGAGGACGCAGGTTCAATTGCGGCGTCTGGAGGAGGAGCAGCAACACACGGCATTGCAAATACAGGAGATTGAGCGCAAACGAATGCTGGGCCAATCGTCACCAGCAGGATCAGCCTCATCGACACCGTCCCATCATGGCAGGTCCATTCAACCATCTCCACAAAGCCCATCATCACCACTCTCATTCGCACCCATCCGCTCTGCCCATGTGAGTAGCACTGCAGCAAGCTGGGTGGAGGGTGTTCTCCTACCGAGAGAATCCCACCATACCAAGCATGGCAATCCAAACAGTGCCACACAAGAACCATTCATTGCATGGCTACAAACAGCTGACCACCAACTGGACAGCGAAGCAACTCAACAACGATCCACCCCACGAAGAGCCGCTGGTGCGTCCTCTCCATCACCAGCTTCCCCATCCAGCCCTCGATCACCATCGTCTCCTCGCCCATCCTACTCCTCCACCACAGATGATGTGTGGGTATCTGCATCCTCTCATGCATCTGAGAGCGTATCGCGAACGCTAACAGTCATGGTCAATCGTACACTGGCACAACTACAACGACAACGACATGGAAAGCGGCGTAGGGGTGATGCACATGGTAAGTATACTGATGCTGATGAAAATGAGAAGCACTACTATTTGGAGGATGTTGAGTTGCACACTGTCCAGTGCACATTCTCCTTCTTTGCTCTCCCATCATCTTCTGCACTCCGATCTGGTAAGAGTAGCCGTGATGCAATCCCGAGTTGGTATATAACTTTCGGTTTCGGTTCGGATGGTGGTGCCAATCCTGAGTTGTTGAGTGCATCCACTCAAGCCATCGCCAATGCCATCTCATCAAAGACACTCATCATAGCTAATGCTGATGATGCACACCTACGCATGACTGGATTACGCATCACACATTGCTTCATGACCATGCCATTGCTCATCGCTTTACTCACCAAGCACTACAGTGAGCAGCTCCATCTGCAGTTGATCGAACTCCTCGGATCGTCTCATGTCCTTGGCAATCCCATCGGTCTGCTCTCCAATCTTGGTGCGGGTGTATTCGACCTGGTGAATGAGCCATTAGTAGGTGCCATCAAGGGTCCAGCATCATTCGGTCGTGGTGTTGCGATTGGTATGGGTTCCTTCGTCAAGTACAGTGTGCGAGGCGTGGCGAATACGGCGAGTGCATTGATCGGTACGTTGGGCAATGCATCCGCGACCCTCACTGCTGATCCAGAGTATTTACGCAAGAGGAAGTTGGGTCGGCTCCGACAGCCGAAGCATGTGGCCAGTGGACTCATGCATGGAACCAGACACCTAGCCAAAGGCGTGTTTGATGGAGTGACGGGCATATTCACGAAGCCAGTGGAAGGAGCGATGCATGGTGGTGCTGTGGGATTCTTCGCTGGCATGGGTCGTGGTTTATTAGGAACCGTCGTGAAGCCTGTAGTTGGTGCACTCGATGCGGTTGCTACTATCAGTGATGGCATTCGTAATACAACTGCCCTGTTTGATGAGCAGGTCATGCCACAACGCCCCCCTCGCATCCTGTATGGTCCTGATGCCTTGATCCGTCCGTATGGTGCCAAGGAGTTATCGGCTGCATGCTTCTTGGACACACGTGGCCATTTGCGTGTTGAGAGGCATCAACGTGAGACATACGTCGATCATATGGCAATCAACATGCAACCAAGCAGACAGCTATTGAAGCAGAATGAGGCATTCATTAAGAGGATGGCAAAGGAGAGGGAGATGGCTGGGATTCGTACGCATGCTGTATCACCACCATCGCTGCCGCCGTCACCACAATCCCTATCACTGCGCTCCAATAGTGATGCGGATATGCGCTTCGATTCGATGTCCCTGCCTTCATCAACCAACACCACACCCAGAAGTATGAGAGGACGGCGGGATAGTGTCGTCAGCACCGCTTCATCCTCAACATCATCCACGGCATCTGCTCCGTCACTTCTCCTCTCCTCCTCACCTCTTACAGTTGCATTTGTTGCCACGGATCATTCCCTCGTCTGCTTACGTCTGGATGTTGAAGGCAACTTACGTGCGTCACTCACCCATTCATCCACTTCTTCCCGTGCGGCCGCATCAGCTGCCAGTGCATATGAGCGTGGTGGCACCATCAACAGTCTGATACAGAGTGAGAGTGCTGCTTCATTTGGTGTATCCAAGTATGCCAAGGTGTTATGGAGTTGTCTCTGGCTGCGTGTGATGAGCATTGAAAGGACGGATGTGACACATGTCACTCTACGTATCATTGTGTCGGCCAAGCAGGCACGTGACATGCAGAAGAGTGATCGTGTCAAGTCTCTCTTCCCATTCGCCGCGTCTGATCTCGATGCAGCGAGTCGTGCAACCATGCTTGGCTTCTCCTCGACGGCATCCTACTCAACCGCGACGACAGCTCGGACTGCGACTGCTCCTCCACAGCTACTCGTTCTACAGATCCCATGCAATACCAGTCATGAATGTGATCAACTTGAATCGATGCTGCGTCTGGCCCATGCTCGATCTCTGGCTGAGCAAGGCGGAGGCAGCAGCAGCAGTAGCAGTAGCAGCAGCAGCATTGGCCGATAGCTGAATCTTTAGGTGGATCTGGCCATTCATTGGACAATCCACCCCTTGATTTCTCTCTCACTGTGCAAGCGTATGGACACCAAGCCAGTCCAAACGAAAGCATTCATTCTCCATCCGCCAAGCCTACTACCCATTCATTATCCAGGTTCAAGCCGATGCAATGGCGGGCTTGGTGCTAGCACTATCCAGCAAGCCTCGACACCTTCAAACTGAACAAGATAATGAATGAACAATCACATTCTTGGCTGGAACTGGAACTGGAATGTCTTAACGTATCACATATCGCTATCCAGCAAACCTCGGACACGATACCAACCCAGGTTCTTCTATCCATGGCCACGCACACACCGCCATTCACTAATCTACCTTGTCATTGCAGTGGCTTTTCTATTCGAATACAGTAAGTGCCCTATGTTACATTTGCTCCGATCGTAC
>Ga0256771_1000046_pt1 | contig 18654 bp, 7 predicted proteins | sample MC6MC0922MT_FD_186046 | JGI IMG/M metagenome (GOLD analysis project Ga0256771, IMG submission 186046) | Metatranscriptome of enriched soil aggregate microbial communities from Iowa State University, Ames, United States - MC6-MC0922-MT... | ecosystem: Environmental > Terrestrial > Soil >...
CCCAGTCACAATAGTCGACGTACATTTCATGCATTCCGTCATATCGTCACATTGACATTCCCTATCATTTCTTCAACCAGTGGTGTAAATTCCGCGTGATTACTAGTAGTCGCATCGGTCCTGAGCCCGCCACTCACCTTCAGTCCTCTGACTCATTCTCCTCCTCACCATGGCACGGGCAGCGGCCATGTCAATGTCACAGAGTCACCAGACGCATGGACATCATGCATTCCTCCATCGAAGCTCTCCCTTCTCTCCTGTGTCAACGCCCTCAAGTTCACAGAAGACACCCGTACAATCCTCCCACCATCAATCCTCACTGTCACAAATTCAATCATTGCATGATGGCAGTCACAAGCACATTCAATCACCATCGCTTGACTTCCATGCCAGCGATGTCGATCTCGATGATGTTGATGATTTTTCCCCTTCATCCTTCTCGACTTCCAACTTACTTGCCACTGCTCGTCTTGAGCATGCGGCTGCGCTGGCTCATGGTCATGTGAAGAACAGTGTGCGAGTGGGACTGGGGAGTGGACTGGAGACGGGTGACAGGAGTGTCATTGTCGCACATGCACCGGACTCCCCACCTGCAACATATGCAGACATATCATTCATGCAACAGCAGATGGAGAATGATGATGAGGATGTGAGTCGTGTGACTGTACGTCGGTCACGTGCTCGTGCTGAGCGTGATCGGTATGGCATGAAGGATGCGCGACTGGCCGCAACTGTTGGTTCGGCATTCAGTCTTGTTCGAATGTCACCGCCAAGACGCGCAGCCAACGCCGATGCTACAACAACAGCAAGTGATGCAGATGCGGCCAGCGCGGCTGCATCTGTGGCGCCATCCATCGCACTAGTTGCTCCTGTCAGTAGTGATTCAGGTGGAAGGCAGCGTACCTCAGCCGTCGCCCATCGTGAGAGTGCTACTGATCGAGTACACCGCGGTCAGGCATTGGATGCCATGGTCGATGTCATCAGCCTGGTTGCCGGCATTAAGCGATGGAGGAACAAGGCAGTTGCCAGTGTGGCGATCGAACTCGACCAGCTGAGACAGCAAGCACAAAAATTCATTGAGTATACATCCCCGTTACTATTTGGCGACATGATTGGTGCGGCACTCACACTCAGTGCCAATCCAATGAAATCGATGAGTGCAGCCAGAGCACAGCGGTTGCGCATTCAGACAGCGGATGAGGATGGATCCGTCAAGCTTTCCTCTCCATCAAGTCCCATGTACGTACAAGGTGACATCTCGCATTACAGTACGATTCGTTACTTGCAGCGTATTGGCAATAGCTTTCATTTGGAATTATTGGAGAAAGTCCAGTTGTATTTCGATACTTGCACACGAGTGGCTGGAGCTTGGGTCGCCAAATGGCCCTTCATTCATCTCCTGCTACTCATACATAAGCAGATCATGCCGGATACAGAAGCAGAGGAGGCGGTCAAGGTTGTGCTGCAAGATTGGAAACAGGACGCATCACAGTATGGCGTTGTCATATCACAATCGACTGTGGCGCAAAATGTTCCCGTTGCAACCCAATCACAGTCGAACAAGAAGGATAGCAAACCACCTATCGCCTCTCCCACTTCCGCTGCTTCTGCTGCAGTCTCCAGTTCGGATGAAGGTCAGATTGGTCTGAATCTGGCTGGTTTCCATGCAGCCCTCTTCCAATTGGTCGACACATGGACGGTGACCTGTCAACCATCCGAGTATGTTCGCTTCCTCTCAAGCATCTATCCACGCATCACTCAACCAAATCCAGAATTCAACCCAACCACAGCAATGGGTGGGGGAGGAGACAGAAGACGAATCATATTCAAGCCATTGACGGTGGACTATCAGAAGGCATTGGAGGCAGCACTCAGCAATGATAAGGAAGAGAAACAGAGGGCGATGGCAACAATGGGAACAAACTTTGCACGAGGTACGGCAACAACTAAAGGTGTGAATGAAATCAGTAGTAGCCAGACAGCGGCATCACCATCGGCTCTGTCACGTGATTTCAGATCTCCTCGCACCTCTCTGTCTGTCGCAGCCAAAACTGTTTCTGCCTTCCTTGCATTACACAACATCACCGCTCAGCCAAAGCGACGTCCACCCTCACCACCTACCGCTGCCTCCTCCTCCTCTGACGCGCCCGCAGACACCTCGCCGCTCGTCTTCAATACATACCCGAGAAAAGCGGTCGATCCTGGAAAGGGCTCGTGGCGAACTGGACGAAACCGTGGTGCTGCTCAAACTCGCACTCCCTCACCGGATACAGCCACTCAGAAAGATACCAGTGAATCGAGCAGTGCAACACCAACAGCCGAGCACAATAATTCTCACTCTCCCTCCACCCGCACGTCCAAGAGCAGACGGCCATCGTTGAAAGGTGGCGACAAGGGTGGCACACATGGCGCATCTTCAATAATGGATGACATGAATGAACTACCCGCACATGCTGCTCAATCTGTGAACGAGGGGACGAAGGTTGCGGAAACCTCCACGGAAGAAGAACAGAAAGAGTCCGCAGACACAAACAATGAAGCATCACCTGGAACAGGGAGCAATGACAAAGCAGCGCCAGCACCTCGTGGTGGGGGTAGAGCGATCCCCGCTCCACTTGACACCACTGCGTCCTCGCATACAACTCGTAAAGGCACACCTGATCATCTCGCTGAGCTCCTTGCACTCACTAACGACAAGGCTGTCATGTCGCCGCGTCGAGCAATGTTGGCTGCTGCCACACCCGGGCTCACCACTCTACCAAGAGGATTCCAACGACGCCGTACTCGATACGTGCCGTATGAGGACGATCCATCAACATCAGAAGCATCAACACCAGCACACAGTTCATTTCCCTCCAACCGTGCTGCCACTGCGCCGAATGATAAGGGCTCAACCGAGGCTGATGAAGGGAGGCGTCGGACACTGGTTGCAGAGGCTCGTCGTGTCATTCTTCCGGACGGGACCGTTGATTATTCTGCACTCACCCCCCGTGTGGCTGCCCGAATTCGTCCTCGTCTTGGTCGTCAAGCATCGATCTTCCACAGTGCCTCCGATGAGGAGCGCATTATCACTGCCATCGTTGATGCATTGGACGAGGATGAGACTCTACAGGGAAGCAAACGATCATCCATTCAGGCACAGATGGAACGCAATCAACAACTCATCAACCAACGGGCACGACTGGCACAACTCAACGAGGCTGCAAGGTTGAATTGGTTGAAGAAGTATGGACATGATAAGGAACATGCGGAGCCGACACCTGAACAACTTGCACAGGAGCGTGCAGCCATTGAAGCACGCGAGGAATCCATCATGCTCACGGCACTCACTCGAAAGCAACAACCATCACATCCAATTGAACAACCACCTCCGAAGAAGCAGCATGAAACGAAAGTTTCGCCTACGGATCAAGACGAAACTGAAGAGCAGAAGAGGCAGCGTAGAATTGAGATGTATGGTGTCGACATTGACCTTGATGGTGGAAGTGACGAGGATAGTGTTGAACTTAGCGATGAAGGCGAAAGTGATGTTGATTCCGCTGAAGATGAAAAGGAAGATGCGCGAACGGACGTCCAGAGGAGCGCATCACCTCGTTCTCCACCATTGTCCGACAATGAAATTGAAGGTTCCGCAACAGCCTCGGATGATGAGATTTACACGATGCCAGAGCCAGCCAGTGCCGATGATGCCGTGTCTACTAGTGATATCCCTGCCGAGGAAGGTGCTGTCACCGCAACAACGATTGAACGCCAATCCCACACCGAACAGGCATCTACAGCTACTGCGCCCAAGAAGGGCAAGAAACACCCTCCGTCCAAATCTGGCAACAAGGAGCGGAAAGCGAAACCCATCCGCAAGGATGTGACAGTGAAGAACGGTGGCAACGCAGCCAAAACTAGCGTGGGTCCAACATCAATCGACGCGGAGTTGTTAACGGATTCAGTAGCAGTTGGCGAAAAACCGTCACTTCCACCCGTTGACGAAGTCGAGTCAATCGGCTCATCTTCTCCCACCTTTCCTGTCGACGACACCCTCCCATCCAACCTACCCAAGCAGGATGTATCTGAGGCACTGCAACAGAATGCCGAGTTCATAGCAGAGATGCGTCAGTTGGGTAGCGACCCAGTGATCAACGCTGCATTATCAAGAGCAGGCGAGGTAGCCGAGCGTGTTGAAACGGTATTGGATGAGGCAGGATTGGATGATGCACCGAAAGGAGCAGAGGTATTGCTCATGCAACCACTAGTAGAGGCAGCCATCGCAGCAGACGCAAGCGCAAGGAAAGTGTCGGGTGAGCAAAAGGCATCACATGATGAGAAAGAGGCGGCTGCAGCTAGCACATCAACCTCCACTCTCACCAGAGCCGTCGAAGCGCGGCCAACTGTCAAGTCTGATCAGGCGCCACACTCGCCTTCTCGCCGCTCCTCTGCTACGCTTGCACAGCACATGGTGGCGGCCGCCCAACCAGATGGGATGCTAACCCACAGGAACAATCGTATTGGTGGGCGAGAAAATGTGGACAATGACGATGATCGTGTGCCTTCTTATGCGAGTCAAGTTGAGTCATCATCAGATGTCAGCGAGGATGAACCAATCGATGGCTGGGATGGCATGAGGGAATCACCGGAGCCTCAGCCCATGGATGACAGTGCTGCTTATATCGAGCCTGTTAAGCCAGTGAAGAAAGCGTGTGGCGTGGCAGCCTTACAGCGACGACAGCACAGACCATCCACGGAGAGAAGCAAGAACTTTGCGAAATTGGCGGCAGCTGCATCTCGCGCTGGCTCACATGTTGCCGCTCGACGCGCGGATTATGTGAGGCCATTCATTGTGCGACATGAGCGTGAGAACAAACCTATCGATAGCATGCCAATGGAATGGCAACCTGCAGTAAGAGTTGCCGAGGGAGAGGAGAAGCAAGAAATGGAAGTGGCATCTGTGGAAGACGTTCATGGCAATCAGGAGCAGTCAGGCGGACTTTTGCCTTCGCTGTCGCACAATGCCTCTGCTAACGTTACAATCATCGATGGGAACACATTAGCTGGTGAGGGAGTGGCGAAATCCAAATTCCATCCATTCCAACGAGCGAACGCTGCTGCCGCATCCGTTCCCAGTCACAACACGCTCGCTGATGCCATCACTGCCACTCGTTCTGCTCTCACAGCATTATCGTCGCGTGTGACTGACCGTTCACGTATGCCCGCCTCTCTCCCTCTCGATATCTCTCGTCGTATCGTTCAAGCACTCGCTCATATGCAGTCATTGTCTGCGTTTGATCTGCCCGCTCCTACATTACGCCCGCCGTCTGCACTCGTTGGACGGAGATGGGGGAGCGACGCTGATGATGAGGTGTCATCTGCATTAAACGCGTCCGCTTCCGCTCGTTCTCCCTTCCCACCAATGCGACCTCTACCAGCTCCAACTCGCCGTTCACGCTCACGTGATGTACGCACCGTACATGCCTCTGCGGCTGCGCTGCGCCCGACGATCGTGTCGCTGCATGAGGCACAGGATACTCTCGTCTTGGATAGTGCGTCTACCTCATCCACCGCAGCAAACCATCGCATCTCCTCACATTCTCCTACACGTCCTCCTCAACGCCCTCATCATTTGCTGTCTTGTTTGTTACAATCATCGCCGCACAACCATCATTGGGAGCGGTACAATGATGCCATTGGCGCGATCATCCAAGCGAACCTTGCAGTGGCTCGTGCAGCCGCAGCTCAATCTGATCCTGTTGCGAGGAACGCTTCACGCTCGCGATCACGTTCTCCATCACGATCTCGTTCTCCCGTGGCCCCTCGATCGCGATCGGTCTCACACTCACGTGATACATCTCCTGTTCGGCACCCACAGCCCGCGACGCAGCTGGCTCTTCTTCCGGAGAATGAGCTGCCGAATCAGTCTGCAACACTGGCCAAGCAATCGATGGAGGAGAAGCAAAACCCAGACGCTCGCGCTCATGTTGAGACCGCAGATGCCGATTTCATTATGCGTGGCACATCGATGACCAGCTCGAACCAGCGTCCTCGCGCGCACGTCGGCTCCACATCTCACTCCTCATTGCAGGAAGGCATGAATGCCCCACAGGTTGACCTGAAGAAACAGCCTCAATCCATGCCTCGTGTGCCCCATCTCGCATTACCACATCGCAATGTCCAACTGAACGAATCGGGCATGGGCGACGCGAAGAGCTCTCATTCTGGTTGGCAACATGCATCAACCTTTGCATCTGACATTGAGTGGCGCTCATCTGTAGCGTCACAGGTGGCAACGGCACGTGCACGGCTGCAGAGTGGAGCACCCGTAGTACCATTGAAGAAGTCATATCGGCGAAAAGCGATGGATGAGGACGAAGTCGGTTTTGCCATCCCCAAACGGCAAGCAATGGATGATGTCTTCTCAGCTGCTGGCCATTCTCAGACCCTACGAGCAGTCGCACTGAGGGAAAAGATGGCAAGAGAGAGGATGCAGGAGGCTAGAATGGGCGATACGCATGGGGTGCGCTGTGAGGAGAAACAAGAATACCATGCTCCATTGCCTCCATGCTCCCTCCCATTGTCTCTGCAGCGTATGCCGCCCATGACAGCGATAAATGTGCCCGGTATCGTTCCATTCACGTCACATTGCGGCATTCCAACGAGCATGCTGTCTACACATGCTCCACCTCCACGGTATATCTCTCCTTATCTCTTTCCACACACGTCGGATCATCGCCGTCGGGAATCAGTACATGGTGGGAATCAGATGACGAACGCCTCTGCTCGACCAGCTGCCACACATTCACGTGCACGTTCGTGCTCTCATTCACATTCACATTCACAGTCAATATCTCTGTCCACTGCCGACAATATGCACGATAACAATGTGAAACCTGCAGCCGTGCTCACATCGAAACTCCCACCACTGTTTCAAAGCAAATTGAAAGCAGACAGCGTTGGTAAGCCAAGTGGCAGACTCCATGCACCAGTCTCCGCTCGTACACCTCAAATGGCGGTTCGTCATTCTCACCAAAATCAAAGTGTTGCAGTGCCGCGAGCAACGGAAAGCAAACCTCACGTTCACCCAGCCGGCCGCAACGCATTCATCGATTCCTATCCAACACAGAATGTTCTGTTGACGCAGTTGCCACCCGAGCGCTCCCCTTTTCAGTTCATGTCGCGTTCGTCGGCTTCAGCCACGTCATCTGTGGAAGGCAACTCTATCCATCTTGTTGACGCCCATCATCATCTCGGCATGCACGATCCCACCCCCCATGCCCAACCTACATCAGCAGCGAGAGATTGGATCCGTGACTTGACACAAGAGGGGGTGGAACCGAACCCTGGTCCTGGCTTCAACGTGAATGAGGCGCATGATTTCGCGTTCATGCCACTTCACGCCGCGAATGCGAGCGGCAGCTCACAGTGCTTGTCTACAGAATCGCAATTTCAATGGGGCCAACTCTTCATCAAAACTCTCAACGGCAGGACCATCACTCTCGATATTGGTACATCCAATTCCACCATTGATTCTATCAAGTCGATGATTCATGATAAGGAGGGTATTCCAATTCATGATCAGCGTCTCCGTTTTGGTAGCAGCGAGCTGAAGAACGATCGGATCCTATCTGACTACGACATTGCGAAAGAATCAACGTTGCACCTCAGTTTATTGCTTCGTGGTGGCAGCTCCAAACCGGCCAGAGCCAATGTTACGAAGACGAAGAAGCGGGTTCGTCCACCAGCGCCCGCACCCAATGGCAGCCACTCGTCATCGGCGGCGTCTACATTACCGTCACGCAAAATGCAGAGGACAAACGCTAATGCTCCATCTGCATCATCACGAGTAGCAGCAGCAACAACAGCAACCGCATCATCATCATCATCATCATCATCATCATCATCATCATCATCAGCAGCAGCAGCAGCAGCAGCAGCAGCAGCAGCAGCGCCGTCATCATCAGGCGCGTCAACGCCATTGGTTACTCTCCCGCTGTATTGTTGTCGATCGAGTTTGAAAGGCGCATTGCGAGGCCCTTACTATCAAGTTCTGGTTGCGCTTCAGTATATGCTCCCTGCAATTCGGAATAATCTCAAGTTTGAGGTAATGCTTGAAGTTGCCCAGCTTGGTGCATTGGATGACATCGTGTTCACGTGCTTCACTCAGTCCGCTGTTACAAGACACTTCCTGCAGCTCAAGCACAACACCGAGAACGAGGAGTTAAACAACGGAAGTCTTTTCAACATGAGTGGGCCTATCCAACCGTGGTTGTACTTCGATGATTGGTTCCTGTTTGTATCCGGTTATTTCAACAAGTTACCGCCTCCACTTTCCCCACTACCCAAAGGGCAGGGTCCAGAGCTTTGTGTGTTCTATACCAATCGACCCATGGACGCAGGACTGGGCGCCTTGTTCACGGATCCAGATGACCTTGGCTATCGCTCTCTACGGAAGGAAATTGTCGGCAATCCTAGTCACCCAGTATGGCGCAAGCTCGTGGAGCAGTTTGACAGGTATTCGACTTTGACCGAACGAGCGTTGCGAATCGCTGAAGAACAACAGAAGAACAAGAATAACAGCAAGCAGCAACAAGACGACAAAGCAGAGGGAGACGATCAAAGCATTGATGATCCCATGTTGAAAGCCAACAAGCAGAATCCAACGAAGTATAGGGCTGCGGAATACATCAGAGCCCGTGGCGCGATGTCGCGGAACACATTGGATCAGCACATGGTCACGTTCTTCCGTCAGCATTTCCGTTTGGCAGATAGCCGGCCTAGCGCGGATGAGTTGGAGGATGTGGTACGAAAGAAGCTCAAGTCGTGTTTCAGCGATATCCCAGGTCCTGCTCTTGAACCAGTGTTCGATATGCTTGTGAGCGAAGTATGGCGTTGGTTTCGTGTATTACGCAAAGCTGAAGTATGGACGAACACAACTGTCATCGATCATGTCAAACGCTTCATGAAGCTGTGTAGCACTCTACCCCAACTTGCTGGTGCTAGTCAGTATGCTTTGGGTGAGATCGCAAAGTCACTTGGGAGCGAGGACAGTCCATGGATCAACAGAGAAACACTCCTCACGGCATTAACTACGCCATTGTCGAACGTCAACCAACGCATCCTGTGCTGGTACGGTATTACTGATGTGGGGAAGAGCTGTTGTCTGGCGGTATGTTTGCAGCGAAGCACGAAAATCAAAAGTGGAGAGTATCTCTACTTCAGCAATTCAGGTAAGTTCCTGGCTGCCGTACCCAAACTCTCGTCGGGCGTTGGCCGTTATCTTCGTCTCATATGTGTGGACGGTTTGAATGGAACTTCAGAGCTCGACCCCGTCCTTGTTGATGCTTTGGTAGCCGTTGCCAAGTATAGCCGTCTACTTCTGCTGGCACGCAGTGAGTCCGTTCCGAAGTGGTCCGTAAATCTTCCCAATTTGCCTCCCCATCTGATCAACATCCCTCCATTGTCGGACAACGAAATTCTAGAACATTTACGCCAACGTTCTCTGACTGACAAGGTTGTGCAGATCGGTGCTCGTCGCCATGCGCTATTACACAAGGACGAATCAGGCGAACGCCTTGACCCGGGCATGCAAGAAGTGATGTCAATGCCCAGGTCTCTGCTCAAGCTGTGCAAACTAACTATGGATGCGTCACCAATGGAAAGTGTGCCATCTGCCTCTCCTCTCAACAGCCAGTACGTCCACAACTCGCTGGAGCCTGGAGTTGAGTATGTTCCTCTTCGGGCACGCCGATGCCTTCCTCTGTATTCCATCAGCACCATCCTTTTCGACCCATCCCTCACGGGCAGCAAATGCATCGTCAGCGAGCAGAGTGAATTTTCATCTGTTTTGCGATCCATCAAAGAGAAGTTTGATGACAGGCAAAAGAGACATGCTGCTGGAAGCAAAGGAGGTCAGTCGTCTGGGGCAAGCGACAGGCGAGAGTTGGTGGAAATCCAAGCTACACATTTGGACAAGAGTGTGATCGACATTCGAGCGTATCTATCAGGTGCAAGTGGGAACAAGAAGCAGCTGTTCGAGCAAGGGAACCCCACTGTCCTTCTTGATCCGGATGGCAAGTGCGCGTCCTGGTCGTCGATCCAGCAAAAACGTCTTTTTGACATCTCACATATCATTCTCCTCACCTCTGTGCGGCTAGAAGCCTCATGCCATACCTTTGAGCGGGACAAGCGTGAAGGTCACTCAGAACGACGCGTCTTGTATAAACCTGTCCTCACAACTACCTTCCGTGCCTTTCCACCTGGTGACGACACCATGTCTGATGCAGATGAGTTGGCCCTGATGCAAGAGTTGGATCGTGTGCAGCGTGATGCTGGGATCACGCTCATCACAGCGGAAGGTGGAGCTGGGAAAAGCACCGTTCTCAAAGTCATTCGAAACCAATTCACACAGCACATTAATGACAGGCACCGGTCGGATAACCCACATGAGATTCCACCACTTCACGTGCAGTACTCCCATGCAATCTTTCTACCATTCCGCTCATTGGCCGTAATGGATATCGTTTCGGGCAGTTCACGTGCTCTCTTGGATGTTGTGTGCAATGAGCTTGGTGTCAGTCACGACAGCGTGTTGCGTCCGATAGTCGAGTCCGATTTGCGACGCCATCGTGTGTTGTTCTTGTTGGATGCGTGGGATGAGGTGACTATGGTTGAGCGTAGTCGACGGGCTCTGTCGCGCCTCCTTCATGCCATCGCAGATTATGGTCATGCAATCGTCACCACACGCCCATTGGATCAGAGCATTGAAGCATTGAAAGCCACAGCGGTGTACGCATTGAACCATTTCAGTCCAAATGACGTAGAGCGTTTCATTCAAACATTTTATGGGTCCTATGAAGACAACGCGCCTGTCGGCTCGAATGACAATGATAAACAGTGCGAGAAAATGGAGCTAGACGACACATCAGAAAGTAGTGGGCCTGACTCGACACGAGCTGGAATCATCAAGGATTTTACGGACAGGGTCCTTGCGTTCATTCAAAATCGCAGGGATGTATTCGATGCCATTGGCCTACCGTTGCAATGCTACCTTCTTTGTCAGGCGTTCAAACCCTCGTTCTTGGCTCGGTTGTACGGCCAGCTCAGTTCAGCCAGCAGCGTCACTGACCCTTTGGATAGTGGGTTGAGACGTCATCATCTGTATCGGCTCTTCGTCATTAGTCGCTTACGTAAGCTTCTGTACGTGCGCTTTCGAATGAGTCATGAGCCAGATAAACGGCTGGAAGTGTCCTTGGTGTCCGAGTCGACCGTCTGCACATTGAGTCATAAGTATGTTGCTGCACTTCAGGACGCCGCTTACTCATTCCTGTTCCAAGGGAAAATACCGAAACTGGGGGAGGACAGCTTTGCAAAGGATTTAGGAATTCTTCAGTTGTTGGATGATCGTGGATTTAGGCATCAGACATATGCTGAGTATTTGGCTGCCCTTTTCCTTGCTCATCGTCTGCAGTCCTGTCCGCAGCAGACTGTATCATTCATCTCAGCGCGCCGCTACCAAACGCGATTCTCTCTCGTGTTTGAGTTTCTATCTGGTATTAGTTCATATGGTGATTCCTTCTGTTCCTACAAGCCCTCCGTCTCGTGGCATCTGTGGAGCGCGCTGCTGAAGGCGCCTCAAGATGTTCTTGGCATTGTGAGCGGTAACTTGCTCACGAGCTGCAAACGCCATACAAAGGATGACGTCTTCGCTCAACTCTTTCCAGGCGTCGGTGATACAGACGCAACACCGATGTTATCTCAACATGGCAATGCTGGACAAGAAGGCGAGCAGCCCAGACACCGTCGCGATGAAGGTGGTGACGACTTGAACTTTTTGCTCGACATTCGCGCGCAACGTGACCAACCAACCCGCCAACGTTGGGATGGAGCAAACGACAGCACGGGCTCTGGTGAGTTCAAACCTCCTCAGCTGGACCATGCCAAGTTCGTGCGAGAGAAGGCTATGATGGTCAAGAATGTGAAATTGAACGAGTTAAATGGCGCTGGTGTAACGTCGTTCAAACAATGGCTGTTAGCTCTGACCAACCAAAGGTCGTCCAAGGGTCTGTTTTTGGTGCAGCAGGCGGTTGCCGAGCAGCTGGGTGCCGTGGGGCATGGAGATAACGAAATTGTCGGTACACTCGTTGGACTTCTCACTCGAAGGTATACGACGGGCAAAGCGCTGTCCGACCCGGAGGTGGGACCGAATCGTGCCCGTTGCAGCGCATTGGAGAGTCTGGCCCTCATCCATGCGACCTGGCCGACGATGACATCAGGACCCAACCAGGCAGACGAGAGAAGTCTGTCTCAATTCATTGCTTCTTTAGCTAGCAAGCTTGACGACATCAACCATGATCAGTTGGAGTGGTTTGCTTCACTTCCACCCTTCATTGAGCAGCCGCTCCTGCTGTTACAGTCATTGCAACAAGCAGAGAATGTTGATCCAACTGAGTTGCTGAACATCATGCGCGTCCAAAAGGCTGCTGACATGTTTGACGCCGATGTGAAATCATGGCTGAAGGACCCCCGTAGTGGCGACGCTGAGCTGTCTCATTTCCTTCGCTTCCACTTGGCGACACATTGCACGAGTGAGAGAAGCGAATGGGTCAGCCTATTTCTCGCGGAGATTTGTAAATTTGATGCAGACACCATAGTTAGCAGCGGCAGTTGGATGAATCTGATTCTGTCCAGAGTTTGGTTCGTAATTGAGAATGGATGGGCGGATAGTTGGGTAAAGTCCACTGCTGGAGGGGCATGGGTCAAGTTATTGTCGTCAGCATTGAACCAGATAACTGGCATCGGTGGAGGACGGACTTTGTCGATTGAAAAGCGCGCCGCGTCGATTGTTATTTGTTTGGCTCGTATCAAAATTGACCGAGGCACTATGGAAAGCCTGCTCACCGACGTGCTGTCACCACAAAATCATAACGACTTCTGGGATTACAATGTCATCCGGGAATGCCGTGATGCGTTGCTTCCATTCTACTGGTGCCGGCCCTATGCTGACTATGTCGTCGAGGCAACAAATCCTCATGGCAAGCGCAGGGAACTCCAGGAGCTACTCGGTAGTCGGCTGTCCATGCACGATTTAAATGAGGAGCAACACAGTTTGCTCGTAGATGCTCTGCTCTCGGTTTTTTCTCAAATGTCTCAAGCGACCTTCCATGATAGGAAACGGGCGAGTTACGTCCAGCAACAGGCACAAGATGCTATATCCTACGCATCGGACTGTGACGCATATCTACTCTGTGCGATTGTCTCAGAACAAATAGCATCCGCTCCAGCCGGTGATCATGATGACGATGAGAAATCTGCCGACTGTCGAATTCGAAGAAGCGCCAACCGACCCCCATGCAGCGATAGTAGCCGCGCACTATTTCTCAGCAAGTGCTTACGAGTGCAGCAATGTGCCCTTACCCTTCGCGAGAATGGCTTTGATGTGCATCTTGCAAGTGAAACTCGATCTCTGTCTTGCTCACCAGCATTGGTCAAATGTTTGGCGGAATCCCCTCAGTCTGTACCTGGGCACAATTGGAAACTTATATCCGCTCCACCGTCGACGGTGGAAAATGATTCGAACGCTTTCTCTCTTACGTTCGATTGGCGAGAACCAACGCTCAGTTAACCACGGTCTACGCCGCTGCAGGAACGAACTCGTTAGCGGAACTACGAATGCTGCTGCAAGATGCATACCAATCGCATTGTTGCAGTCTCACAGATGTGAGGGCCAGGATGGCGCGAATGGATTCTTCAGTACGTTGCATAAACCGAGAGAAGAATGAATAAAAGAATGATCATCATGCAGCACAGTAGCTAACGCTGGGAGCACTGGGCCATGAATGATCGGTATTGGCCTGGGAGCTGACCTGAGTGCTTCTGCTTCATCAGTACTGATGCCAACCGGTTGCCATCACTCATCGGCTGTTTTCTGCGACTGTGGCATGGTTGTGCGACATGTTCTACATTATCCTGCTCCAGTCTATACCTCATTCCTGCCTCGCACTTCCTCTCTCCGCCGACGCCGCTGAGCAGCACGATTGACATCGACATTGACAGTGGCATACGACTCTTTCGATCCGTACCCGGACTATTAATGTCAGCGTCACCTAACTGCCACTCTTCATTCCAACCATCGAGCAAACGTCCGGTTCGCCGCCTTGCGCCACACCCTTATCTACGTCATCACATCGTCATCCATCCACTCCATCCATACGATCATTCTTAACGAGTCAATCAATGAAACAGCATCTTAAGGCGAATGAACGTATGTCCTCATCCCCACTGGCTCGACTCATCTCCATTCACCACCATCACGCCGCACAATGTCAATATCCAGATTTACATCGTCATCATCGTCGCCCTCCACTAATTCAACATCGCAACTCTCATCGTCCTCAACATCCATACTTCGGCGTTCCACTCCACTCAAGTATGGAACATGTACAACACTCAACCTATCATGGGCCCATCCAACACAGGTGGCCACTCCACGTTGGAATGTGACGCAAATAGCTCCTCGCATCCATGGTTCGGCATCTCCTCCGACAACTTCACCTCAGAGTGTTTCCATTGGCCGCGCTATTATCTGATGCAGGCGGCGACACAGAGGGTTGAGGGTCATTGAGCAAGTCATGCGGCTCAGGGGTGGCATTGGCAGCGGCGGCATTACCATGAATGTGTGCACGACGGGACTCTTGTGTTACCACGACTGCATAATCATCATCTGATCGGCCATACTTATAACGTGTTGGATCCATGATCATCTTCTCATGTGGTCGTGCTGCATCGGACATTGGACGCAGTGTCAATAGTTGTTCTAATTCTTGACGATTCAATTCCACCAGTCCTACAACATTGACATGTTGTAATTTTGGCATGTCAGTGAGTGCATGAAGATCATGTAGATGATGTGGCATCAACTTACGATAGTCACGTCGTTAGATCAATACGTAGATGAGTCAACTCCTTCATACTTGACCAACCAGTCATTCGGCACCAATCAAATCCTTTACTTGGTGGTCCAGTCGCGACATGGATGGTGAGGTTGAGTGTTCGTACATGTTGTAGTTGCGTACAGATTTGTTGCATCGTGTCGGGTGAGTGGAGGAGTCCATCCGTGCACAGCGTGAGGGAGACCTCCTCCAACGGTGGGAGTGTGGCCAATGGAATGGGGAATGGAACAATGGGAATCGGAATCCGGCTCATTCGGTCAGAACAATAATGGTTGGCACGATAATAGGTATACGATCGTAATGAATGGAATGCACTACTATCCTTCTCTCTTGCTGTCATGATCGGTAGTAAGGGCCATCGTCCCATCGTTTGACTCAAGTTTTGATTACGAATGATGAGTGTTCGTACGTGGCGCAGATTGGCCAGACATGCTAAACGGCGCAGAGAATCTGCTTCGTGTCCTGTCCCCAGTTGGCTGGATAGGTCAAGCTTTTGGAGTCCGGCCAACGCGTCTGGTTGACACATGACCTCGACATTATCCAGCTCCATATTGACGAGTATCAATGTGTGTAAGTGAGTGAAGTTGGGCAGTGCACGAGCGATGGCCATGGAGAGTGCATCACTGGTGTGGGAGCCTGAAAACGCGAAGGAGATGCAAAACTTTTGTAGCGTGGTGAGTTGAGCCAGAGGAGTGAAGTCAAGTTGAGTGGCGAGGGTCTCATTGGAAGCATTCTGGCGAGCCTTGGCGATGCTGAAGCTGACATGCGCGCCACGGGAGGCAAGTGCCATACCTTCAAGTGGAGGCGCATTGGCAGTCTCTTCCGCAAGTCTTACTGCTGTCGCCGATCCCGCTGCGTCACTGGCTGCTGTCACTGCATCCTCATACTGCTTGTCTGCCGGTAATGCTTTGGTTGGTGCATGATCACCACCACCAATACTCAACTCCGTCAGTTGTGTATGGGCCAATATGTCCAAAAAACTCTGCAATGGTAATCGACTGCCACTCGTCAATGGTGGTAGACGAATACGAAGGACACGGAGACGCTGCCAGAAACTGGATTGGCCAATCCTCTCCATCAATCCAATATCTGGAATCAAATCACGATCAGGCAGATTCAACAATTGATGCAGCTCAGTATGAAGTGTCGTCGCATGAGGGAACGCGGACAGTTGATTCAGTACTGGTAGAAATTTCCGCTTGTGTCGATTGGATCTCTGCTTGTCAGTCTCTCTCAGTGCATCCTGCCATTGCTTCCTGCTGATGCCGGACACTGGATGACTACACCAATACAGTTTGACATTGGTTACATTCTTAAAGATGGCCGATGACACAAGTTGTTGACCACTCTTCGAATCATTCCTCGACGCACGACCACGAATGTACGGCTGAGTGCATGCGTCCAACTTCAGCTCATTCATGCCACCACTTGAGCGGCCTACGTAAGGCGTCACGACTGGAGTGAATTTCACCGCACCACGCCAACCACCCGTCACCATCAACATTCTCTCACGTCGTAAATCCTCACCTTGCCATACCAATGGATTCCCCGACGCACCATGAAAAGCACGGCTAGTGCGGCTGGCAATGGCGACATCACGCAGTGGTAGGAAGCGATACACTAGCGCAAGTACAAGGGACAGAGCACCGGGCTGGATGGAGGACAAAGTGAAGCGTGATGAGGAGGACGAAGAAGAGGAGGAGGCAGCAACAGCTGAGGACGATGAGGAGGATGCTGCGGAGGAGGCTGGCGCTGCAGCCGCTGCATTGCTGCTCGAGATGGCTGCTCGGCTTGTGGCAGTCGCACATCTGGCGTTGGTTGAGGCTGCCGCTGATGCTGTTGTGAATGCAGCTGATTCTCTAAGTTTACGCTTCTTTGCAAGCCGTGCTATCGCTGCAGCGGACATGGAGGATGATGGTGCAGCTGCAGCTGTGGCAGTTGAACTCGAGGCAGTTGACGCAGACATTGATGGTGAGGTTGCTGAGCCTTCCAGCGGTTCCAATCTCTGCTTCATCTCATTCATCTTCCTCTCCATCTCCATCATACTCTTCTTCGCCTCGGCTAATTGGACTGTTGCAGTGACAGCAATGAAATCCGCTGCTGCACATCTCTTCACAATCTTGCCTGTGTCATCCTCCCTTCCATACTCCCCACTCATCTCCATTGACGCCGAGCAGTGGGAGCACTGACACAGACCCAGACGACTACTACTTGAGTGACGATGAGAGCATTGATGACGCTCAAGTTGTTGCCATAATAAATAATCCATCAAACCACGATCATCCAACACACCACTACCAATGGATGATGAGGGAGTGGATGTGGATGAGTGGTGGTCCGATGATGGCGGTGAGAGTGGTGTGGATGCGGCGGCTGCAGCAGCGGCAGACGAGGATGAGGATGAGGTGGTGGTGGTTGGTTGTGGAGTCTCATCGTCGATCAGTTGGTCATTTTGTATTTTCATTTCCATCTCCTTCTCCTCACACCATGCATTCCATTCACTAGTCAATGCCTTACGTTTCTTCATGGTTGATGATGATCCAGACGATGATGATGCAGAGTTGAGTGGTGATGGCAATGGCATGTGAGTGGATTTGACTGTTGAGGGCAGAAGTTGAGAGCTGAAGTGAACCTGAGAGCGGAGCCGCCAATCCAAATCAAAGGCAGCAAACTGGCCGTTCAACTTCCAGAGCGATGGTGCTCAAACATTTAAACACGGAGTGTTAAAACACGGTGAGAAAATATTGAGAATACTAGCCAGATACCAATTAAGTATGTACGTATCAGTGTTAGACACCAGCACATCGCAACTCATCAGCCTTCTTTTGCGTTGTATGCACGCAGCACTTTCGCCAATTCTGTGTACGGTTGGCTCTGGATGGGAACTGGTTCGATCGTAGGATGCAATTGAACAGAGAAGAATGTCCAAGGCTTTATGCATGTAAGTGAGGCAGCGACATCAGCTGACGACGCACTCTCCTATGGGGGTGCCTGGATGCTATCCATTGTCGTTGAGGCACCAATGATCTCCGTGTCGATGGCTGCGCCAGAAGCGGAATCCGAGTTGTGACTTGACCATGGTGGCGGGCGTGTGAGAAACGGACGAAGATGAGGAGGCAACTGTTGTGCAGGTGTGATCGGTGAGGTAGTAGATGCCGAATGCAATTGTGACTGTTGTTGGTCTTCAGCATTGGTTTGCATCTCGTGCTGTTGCTGCTTGTTGAGTGCATTGACGAGTTCGGGTGGTAGAACGATGTGATGTGAGTTGAGATCATTGAAGACGGTCGAAGATGGATGGGTGTTGCGAACTTCATTTTCATGAAGCAGCGGGAGGATCGCTCTGAGACATGGGTAAGGACACGGTTGAGTGGAAGGAGCATCCAGTGTGGTTGTAGAAGAAGCATCATCCGCAGGCGATGTACCTGATGCATCCTCGCGTTTGTTTGAAAAGGTAGTGTGCTTTGGTTGTGACGTGGCCGCAAGGTCATTTTCATGTTGATCACATACAGGATCCCTGCCTACTAGATTGGTCATCTGTGGTTTGCTCTTCTTCTTCTTCGGAGCGCGCACATAGCCACGAGTCGATGGCAGGAGTGAAGCGGTGGATGATGCAGACACTGACAACGACAATGCAGAATGAAGGACACAACGGGCACACGACAACGACCACAGTGATCAAATGATAAAGTTAATGCCGCGTTGCGAATGTAATACAACCAGC
>Ga0256771_1000049_pt1 | contig 18264 bp, 14 predicted proteins | sample MC6MC0922MT_FD_186046 | JGI IMG/M metagenome (GOLD analysis project Ga0256771, IMG submission 186046) | Metatranscriptome of enriched soil aggregate microbial communities from Iowa State University, Ames, United States - MC6-MC0922-MT... | ecosystem: Environmental > Terrestrial > Soil >...
GCTGAGGGTGGTGCGTGGGACTATGAAGGTGTGGCAATCGACAATATTCATGCCTGCGCCCGCGGAAAAGCGGGCCAGGCATCAACCGTCAGTCAGGGCTCAAGACGACGTTGCTGGTAAATCCAGTCGACGATCTCGCCTTCAGGCGCATAACCGATCACCGTTTCACGCAGCAGTTGACGTACCCGTACGAAGTCGTCGCTGGACGCTGCCGCAAGCAACTGCTGCAGAGAGTCCTTGAGCGAATCCCATGGCAGGTAGTCCTCGTTGGCGCTCATGATCATGGGGTGGCGCGTTGCAAGTACGTTGTCACCGATCAACAACTCTTCGTACAGCTTTTCACCGGGGCGCAAACCGGTGAACTCAATGGTGATATCACCCATCGGATTGCGCTCGTTGCGCACACTGAAACCGGACAGGTGAATCATCTTCTCGGCGAGTTCGACGATGCGCACCGGTTCGCCCATGTCGAGCACGAACACGTCCCCGCCCTTGCCCATCGAGCCCGCCTGAATGACCAGCTGAGCGGCCTCGGGAATGGTCATGAAATACCGCGTGATCTTCGGATGGTGACCGTCAGCGGCCCACCGGCCTTGATCTGCTTGTGGAACAGCGGGATCACCGAGCCGGACGAGCCCAGCACGTTACCGAAGCGCACCATGGTGAAACGGGTCTTGTTGACCTGCGATACGTTGCCACTGTCACCGAACAGTACTGGCGCCAGTTCCTGGCTGAGGGCCTGCAAGGTCATTTCTGCTAGCCGCTTGGTACTGCCCATTACGTTGGTCGGCCGCACGGCCTTGTCGGTAGATATCAGCACGAAGTTGGCAACGCCGGCCTGCAGGGCGGCTTGGGCCGTGTGCAGGGTACCGATGACGTTGTTCAACAACCCTTCTGTGATGTTGTGCTCGACCATGGGCACGTGCTTGTAGGCGGCAGCGTGATAGACCGTGTCGACGTGCCAGGTTTTCATGATGTCGAGCATCTGTGCCTGGTTGCGTACCGATCCCAGGATCGGGATCAGGCTGAGCGACAACGACTCACGAGCGATACGCTGCTCCAACTCCGAGAAAATGCTGTAAAGGTTGAATTCGCTATGATCGAACAGCAGCAACGTTCTAGGCGATTGCCCAATAATCTGACGACAGAGCTCGGAACCTATCGAGCCACCTGCGCCGGTGACGACTACCACTCGATCGACAATGCAACGCTCCAGCAGGTCGCTTTGTGCCGGCACGGCGTCACGGCCCAGCAAGTCCGCAATGTCGACCTCCTGGATGTCGTCGACCTTTACCTTGCCACTGGCCAGGTCCATGAAGCCAGGCACACTGCGCACGTGCAGCGGAAAGCCTTCCAGGAACGTGAGGATCTCCCTTCGACGCGTACGGGCGGCAGACGGCACCGCCAGCAGAATCTCTTGGGTACCGGTCACTTCGATCAGCCGTTGCAGTTGATCTGGGTGATACACCTGCAAGCCGGCGATGACACGATCGGTGAGACTGGCATCATCATCAATGAACGCGACGGGACGCATGGCTTTGTCCATGCGCAGGGCGGCCACCAGCTGATTACCCGCAGCACCAGCGCCGTAGATGGCGACTTTCGGCAGGCCGTCTTCACGGCTGGCGAATGGCACGTGCTGGACAGCAGTAGCGAACCAGTCACCCAGGAAGTATTGACGCATGGCCAAACGCAACCCGCCAACCATGATCAAGCTTAACCACCAGTAATTGAAAGTAATCGAGCGGGGCACGATGGTCTGGCGGTCACCCACCCAATAGATGATGACACCAAGGATCAACGCCGAAAGGGTAACCGCCTTGATGATCGCGATCAGGGCGTCGTTTCCAAAGTATCTCATTACTGCCCGATAGAGCCCAAAACGTATGAACAAGGGGATAGCCACCACTGGGGCGCACAAGAACAACCACGCATGCTCGATCAACGGGTTGACCAGATCATCTATCCCTAGCCTGACCACGAAGGCCAACCACAGAGCGCACCAAACCAGTCCGACGTCAGTCACCACCTGCAACAAGCGCTTGTGGCCGCGCGGCAGGCTCTGCAGACGCTCTCGAATGCTATAGCCGATCCTGTTTCCCATACGAACCTCAGATACCACTTTATTGTTATAACTTTGCATGCGGGCTGACCAAGCACATCACATGCCTGCTAGCACTGCACGAACCTTTTACATCGAAGCGGACCCGCATCTATGCCGATTATCTGAACGCCACTTTATCAGGTCTTTCCTTCATCAATCGCGCTATCAGGAGGCATCTGGGCGGTGCTGGCCCGACTCAGCCACTACGGGATGTGATCAGCCGCAAGAACCTGAATTTCTGACGCTTTGTGAATGGAACCCTCTGACGCACCGGAATGTCCACATCAGTCACTCGGCCGGTGGCTAGCCTCCTTCACTTACCGCGTCCACCCGCCTGTATGGCCACGACGGCCTTGTTTGGTAACTACTCCCTATGACTGTCTGGTAGCCAGACCTGAGAGGCCAAGATGTTGTTCTACCTTTGTGTAGCCCTCGCGCTGTGGCTGATGGCGACGCCGGGCATTTTGTCGATGCGCAGTACCGGAATAAGCTTAGTGTTGGGTGTAACGCTGGTCTGGTTCATCTGCGCTTTGCGTTTTGAGACAGGCTTTGACTGGATGGTGTACGAAAGTTACTTCAATGCCATCGCGCAAAGCCCGTTCCTGGCCCAGCCACAGGATGTGGTACCGATGGAGCCACTTTATTACCTCCTCAACTACGTGATCGCCCAGATTGGAAACTTCCAACTATTTTTGCTGGTTGTCGGCACCCTTAATATTATATGTGCAGCGTATTTTCTTCAGCGTTTTGATATACGCGTGGCATTTGGACTGGCGTATGTATTTTGCTGGGTATTTCTGCCACTCGAGTTAGGCACCATTCGCCAGTCTCTTGCCGTATCGGCCATGCTCATATGCTTGGTTCTGTTGGCCGATGGTAAATCCAGGTGGTCCGTGCTCTGGTTCATGGTCGCTGTTGGCTTTCAATATTCAGCATTGATCTACGGAGTCGTATATTTGCGTAAAGCGCTGCGTCCGCTTCTGCATCATGCAGGCGCCGTTGCAGCGGTATGTTTCGCTTTTTACTGCATCGCACCAGCAGGCATTGGCCAGGCGACCCTCGCGCTAGGTAGTAGCCTCGATATCCCGTTTATTTCTGCGAAGCTGGCAGTCTATGCAGACTTCGGTGGGTCGCCCAGGTCTATAGCGGGCTACGGTTTCATATTGCTTAACTGCGCGCTCTTGGTGATTTCCCGATATACACTCGACCTCCAATCACCCCGCTATGTGCTGCTGGGGACCTTTCTGCTCTGCCTGATCTTTGCACAAGCGCTACTTTTCGACTTCGCACTTATCTGGAACCGCGTACATTACCTAGCCGCCTTCGTTCAGGCGGTTCTTATCTATGATATTCTAGCCACACAACGCATGCCCATCAGAATCCCGGCCTTCGTTTTGGTAATGACGATCAGTTTGGTGGCGATCGGGATGTTCCTGCGATCCCCGGCATCCCTGCCGTTTGTCCCGTATCAATCCTACATTTTCAAGGAGTGGACGAACGCGCCAGGCGATGGCCGTGAACGTACACTTGAATACTATCGCCTGTTTGAGGCAGCTAAGCCACAGAACAACTGAAGACTACCGACAGGCGCTCTTAAAGCGCCTGCGCAGCATCAAGAGGCGCTCAGCGGGTCACCTCGTAGTATTTTCTTTCAAGGTTCCAGACGACGCTGGAGATGGATGAAGTCGACAATTTCCCCCTGAGGAGCATAGCCGGCCACGGTCTCACGCAGGATCTGCCGAATCGTCACGTAGTCGTCCGTATCGATCGCTGCGAGTAACGCCGTCAGCCGCTGCTTCATGATGTCCCAAGGCAAACAATCTTCTTGCGCGCTCATGATCATCGGATGACGCGTGGCGATCACATTGTCACCAATCAGCAGTTCCTCAAATAGTTTCTCGCCAGGCCGCAGGCCACTGAATTCGATGTTGATATCGCCATGCGGGTTTCGTTCGGACCGCACACTTAGGCCCGACAGATGAATCATCTTCTCGGCGAGCTCGACAATTTTGACCGGTTCGCCCATGTCCAAGACAAATACATCGCCGCCCCGCCCCATGGAACCTGCCTGGATCACCAGTTGCGCAGCCTCGGGAATCGTCATGAAGTAACGCGTTATCTTTGGGTGCGTGACCGTAACCGGGCCACCGGCCTGAATCTGCTTGTGGAACAGCGGGATCACTGAACCAGACGAACCCAACACGTTACCGAACCGCACCATGGTGAAACGTGTGCGATTTACCCGAGACACATTCCCCTCTTCACCGAACAGCACAGGTGCCGCTTCATGGCTCAAGGCTTGCAAAGCGAGTTCGGCCAGGCGCTTAGTGCTGCCCATCACGTTTGTCGGGCGTACGGCCTTATCTGTCGAGATAAGCACAAAATTGGCAACGCCTGCCTGCAATGCGGCCTGAGCAGTATTGAGGGTACCGATGGCATTGTTCAGCACACCTTCGGCGATATTGTGCTCGACCATCGGTACATGCTTGTAGGCAGCGGCGTGATACACCGTATCTACCTTCCAGCTGTGCATCACATCCAACAGCAATCTGGGATTGCGCACCGAACCGAGTATTGGCAATACCCGCGTGGTCAATCCTTCACGAACTATTCGCTGCTCCAGCTCAGACTGAATACTGTAAAGGTTGAACTCACTGTGCTCGAACATCAGCAGGGTCGTCGGCGACAGGCTGAGGATCTGCCTGCACAGCTCTGACCCTATCGAGCCGCCTGCCCCGGTGACTAACACCGTCTGCCCTGTGATGCAGCGTTCCAGTAAATCTTCCTGTGCAGGCACTGCATCCCGGCCCAGCAAATCCGCAATATCCACCTCTTGAATGTCATCCACTTTGACCCGGCCACTGGCCAAGTCCATGAACCCTGGGATACTGCGCACATGGAGCGGAAACGGCTCAAGACAAGTAAGGATTTCCCTGCGCCGTACCCTACTGGCAGAAGGAATAGCCAGCAGAATCTCTTGCGCCCCGGTAACATCAAGCATTTTCTCGATATGCTCAGGCTTGTAGACCTGCAAGCCCGAAATCACCCGGTCAGCAATACTGTCGTCATCGTCAATAAATGCCACCGGGCGCATGACCTTGCCCATCCGTAGCGCCGCCACTAACTGGTTGCCAGCGGCACCAGCCCCGTAGATTGCAACCCGGGGCAGGCCGTCCTGCCGATTGGCGAATGGCACATGTTGCGCTGCAGCGAACCAGTCCCCAAGAAAATACTGGCGCATCGCGAGCCGTAGCCCGCCCACCATGATCAGGCTAAGCCACCAGTAGTTGAAAATGACCGACCTCGGCACCAGGTGCTCATGATTGCTGTACCAATACACCACAAGCCCCAGTATCAACGCAGACAAGCTGACCGCTTTGATGATTGCGATCAGGGCTTCGTTGCCGAAATACCGCATGACGGCCCGGTACATGCCGAATCGAACGAATAGGGGAATGGAAACGGCAGGAGCAGCGATAAACAGCCATGCGTGCTCCAGAACCGGGTTGGCCAGTTCATCGATACCCAACCTGACCAGGAAAGCCAGCCATAGGGCCGCCCAGACCAGCAGGAGGTCTGCCAATACTTGAACAAGGCGTTTGTGACGCCTGGGCAAGGCCAGCAACCAGACGCGCAGTCTATCAATCATGCTTGCACTTCCATGCCATTCTCCACAAAGTTCCGTACAGTTGCAGAGCGTTACGCCGCTGCCAACGCCATCACGTCTTTCAATGCCTGGCAGGTTTTCTCGATTTCAGCAGCACTCAACGTCGGGTGCACCAGGAACATCAGGCTGGTCTCTCCCAGCTCTCTAGCAATGCTCAGGTGCGGCTCTGGGCGCCAGTTGGTGCCATCAAAAGCTTTTTCCAGATAGACCTCCGAACAGGAGCCGGAAAAGCAGGGTACACCGCGCTCCGTGATCTCCCCCAGTATACGGTCACGCGACCATTCTGAACGTAGTGCACCAGGTTCGACGAAAACGTAACACTTGTAGGCTGCATGGACTATCCCCTGCTCTGGAACAGGCACGCGCAAGCCCTTAAGCCCCTTCGCACATTCCCAAATAGCGCTGACATTGGCTGTGCGAGCCTTGTTCCAATCAGGCATGCGGCGCAGCTGAATACGGCCGATAACCCCTTGCATCTCCATCATCCGCCAGTTGGTGCCGAAGCTCTCGTGCAACCAGCGGAAACCGGGGGCGTGCTCGCGCTGATAGACCGCTTCCCAGCTTTTGCCATGGTCCTTGAACGCCCACATCTTTGCCCAAAGCTCTCGGTCATTAGTCGTGACCATGCCGCCTTCACCGCCGGTAGTCATGATCTTGTCCTGACAAAACGACCAGGCGCCGATGTGTCCGATGGAGCCAACTGAACGCCCCTTGTAGCTTGCACCGTGCGCCTGCGCACAATCTTCGATCACTTTCAGACCATGCTGGGCCGCCAATGCCATGATGGGATCCATGTCGCATGGCCAACCGGCGAGGTGTACACAGATCACGGCGCGGGTACGCGGCGTCAGTACAGCGCGAATGGTCTCTGCAGTGATGTTTTGCGTATCCCTGTCGACCTCTGCAAATACCGGTATTGCCCCGGCGTTGACGATACTTGACACCGAAGCAAGGAAAGTCCGCGGCGTGACGATCACCTCGTCGCCTTTGCCAATACCCAACGCGTTCAACGCCAAGTCCAGCGCAACGGTACCGTTTGCAAGCGCTATCGCGTGGGCTGTACCGGCCCAGGCAGCGAACTCCTGCTCAAACTGGCGGCATTCCTGGCCTGTCCAGTAATTAACCCGGTTGGACAGCAAAACATCGCGAACCGCATTGGCCTCTTCATCGGTGAATGATGGCCAAGGGGCAAAAGAAGTATTCAACACAGTGATCTACTCGCTATCCAGAATTTTCGAAAATACTGGCGACTCGCTGCGCCAGCCATGAATGCTTGGTTCAATAACGCTGATCGTGCTCATCTGCCTAATTCTCGTGCTGGAACGCCGACAACAGTCAGGTCGTCTGCAACAGCGGACACCACCACCGCCCCAGCGCCGACGGTGACACGCGCGCCGATGCAGGTCAGTTGCCGCACACTGGCGCCTATGCCGACCCAGCTTTCGTCGCCGACCTGCACTTGGCCTGCCAGGCGCGCGCCAGGGCTAACATGCACGAACGCCCCAAGGCTGCAATCGTGATCAACGCTGCAGCCAGTATTGAGGATGGCGCCGTCACCGATTTCGCAAAACGGGTTAATCACGGCAGTGGCAAACACCACGCTGCCATCGCCAAGATGCGCGTGCTTGCTTACTACGGCAGCAGGGTGGACGATGGTTGCCATCACAGCGCCAGCCTGTACGAGCAACTGCTGTTTGGCGGCGCGGATAGCATTGTTGCCAATAGCCACGACCACGCCTGCATAAGTATCAACCGCAGCAACCAGCTGTGCACTATCCCCGACGATAGACCACGCTCCGCACACCGTACGCTCAGGCCAGGCATCGTCGAAGAACTCGATGTGCTCCCAGCCGCACAACGCTGCTGCATCTGCCACTACCTTCCCATGGCCGCTGGCACCCAGAATCGCCAGCCGATTCATTTTCGCGAACCGGTAAATTTGGACATGGTGACTTCGCCTTGCGCACTGATACCGTCGCGTACGACGACTTTTTTTTACCGTACGGAAGATGATTCTGAGGTCCAGCCAGAACGAGCGGTTATCCACGTACCATACATCCAGCTTGAACTTCTCTTCCCAGCTTAACGCGTTGCGACCGTTGATCTGCGCCCAGCCGGTAACACCTGGGCGTGCATCATGACGTCGCAACTGCTCGGTGTCGTACAAGGGCAGGTACTCCATCAGCAACGGGCGGGGGCCGACCAGGCTCATATCGCCTTTTACGACATTCCACAGCTCGGGCAGCTCATCGAGACTGCTCGAACGCAAAAAGCTGCCGAAGCGGGTCATCCGCTCGGCGTCAGGTAGCGGATTGCCCCTACTATCGAGCGCATCGCGCATCGTCCGGAACTTGACCATTTCGAAAGGCTTGCCATGCATACCGGGGCGTACCTGACGAAACAATACCGGGGAGCCAAGCTTGTGCCGGATCATCATCGCCACGATGACGATGACTGGCGACAGCACTATTAGGCCCGCCGTCGCGGCAATCACATCGAACAATCGTTTCAACATCTCAATACCTAACCAATTCATCGGCCCGACCCTGGTTCGGACAATTACTTGCCCAAGCGCCTGAAATGTTCGCCAAAGCGTTGCACCCCCACTTCCAACGAAAGTTTCTGACGATAAAACTCCTTCCCTCTCTGACCCATCTCAGCCCTCATCTGCTCAGTTAGTAGGCTGAGCTCTATACAGGCATCCGCCAGCGCTTGGGGGTTTTGCGGCTCAGCTATCAATCCGCAGCCCGCATCACACACAACTTGCGCCGCGTCTCCCTCAACTCCCATGATCAACGGCTTGCCGGTAGCCATGTAAGCTTGAGTCTTCGACGGTATGGTAATGGTGAAAAGCGGGTCCTTCTTCAGGTGTACCATCAACGCATCAGCACTGGCCAGATACGCGCCGACCTCTGCCATGGGGACGCCTGGCAAAAAAATCACGTTGTCGAGCAGCTTTTGCTGCGCAACAGCCTGCAAGCGCGAAACTTCGACACCGCCCCCCAGAAAGACCAGGGATACATTAGCCGCTCTTTGCTTGAGAATCGCTGCCGCATCCATCAGTGCATCGAGTGCTTGCGCCTTGCCCATGTTGCCAGCGAACAACACTCGAAAGGTGTCGCTACTCGGAAAGTTCCCAGGCTTGTCTGCAACTGCTGTGCACACCATATCTTCTGCGCACCAGTTGTAAATCACATCAATCTTTGCAGCCTGGACACCCCGCTCGATTAACAAGCGCTTGAACCCAGGCGAAAGCACCACGATCTGGTCAACACGGCGGTAAACCCAGTCGCATACCCGACTGACCAGCCGCAGCGCCTTCTCATTGGAGAACATGCCAGTGGCCCTCAAGGTATCCGGCCACATGTCCTGGATGTCATACACCACCGGAACTCTACGAAACAGCCGTATGAGTGCCGCAGACATACCGACCGTCAACGGCGGGTGGTAAGCGTAGATGACATCCGGTTTGCGCGCACCGAACAACCCATATAACAAGCTGGACGCAGCAAAACTTACATAGTTGAGTACACGCCCGATGCCGCTTTGCCCATGGCTGGGATAGAGCGGCACGCGCGTGACGTTAACGCCATCGATCACTTCTCGCTGTAGAAGCTTGACCTTGTACCCCGAGTACAACTGACCGCCTGGGTAATTGGGGAAGCCGGTGACGACTTCCACCTCGAACCCCTGGGCCACTAGCTCACGAGCGAAAACCAGTCCCTTGAAAGTCGGCTCCGGATCGAACCACTGGGTCAACAGCAGGATACGCGTGGCCATGGGCGATCAGTACCTTCTCCAGACGGTACGCATCACATAGTCACGGTAGCTGTGGATGATCCGTACCACCTTGTCCGAAACATTCGGCATGCTGTAGTCCTCGACCAGGCGCAGACCACGCAGCTCTCCACGCGGCTGGCTTTCCAGCAAGGCCAGGCCTTGCAGCACGCGCTCCACTTCCAGCCCGGCCATCATTACTGCCGCCTCCTCCATACCTTCAGGGCGCTCGTGCGCCTCACGCAGGTTCAGCGCGGGGAAATTGAGGATCGAGGACTCTTCATTGATCGTGCCGCTATCAGACAGAACTGCCTTGGACGACAGCTGGAGCTTGTTGTAGTCAGTGAACCCAAGTGGTTTGAGCAAGCGCACGTTGGCGTGGAACTTGACCCCCAGCGCATCGACACGCTTCTGGGTACGGGGGTGCGTGGATACGATCACGGGCAGGTCATATTGCTCTGCCACGGTGTTGAGCACATCGACCAGTTTGAGGAAATTCTTGTCGGTGTCGATGTTCTCTTCACGGTGGGCGCTAACCACGAAGAAACGGCCTTCTTCCAGCCCAAGGCGCTGCAACACGTCGGACGCGTTGATCGCTGGCCGGTAATGATTCAGCACTTCGAACATCGGGCTGCCGGTCTTGATCACCATGTCCGGAGACAATCCTTCGCGCAGCAGGTAGTCACGGGCGATGGTGCTGTAGGTCAGATTGATGTCGGCGGTGTGGTCGACGATGCGGCGGTTAATTTCTTCCGGTACACGCATGTCGAAACAGCGGTTGCCGGCTTCCATGTGGAAGGTCGGAATCTTGCGGCGCTTGGCCGGGATGACGGCCATGCAGCTATTAGTATCGCCTAGCACCAGCATCGCTTGGGGCGCGACTTCGGCGAGCACCTTGTCCACCGCGATGATGACATTGCCGATGGTCTCAGCGCCCGTTGCACCGGCCGCGTTGAGGAAATGGTCCGGCTTGCGGATGCCCAGATCATTGAAGAAAATTTCGTTTAGCTCGTAATCGTAATTTTGCCCGGTGTGCACCAGAACATGCTCACAGTGCTGGTCCAGCGCAGCAATGACCCGGGACAGGCGGATGATCTCCGGGCGCGTCCCCACGACAGTGACAACCTTCAACTTTTTCATTTCTATTCCTTACTGATGCAGCCGCTCAAGCGGTCAGTGGCTTGGCGTAGGTATCTGGGAGGGCTCGGTCGAAGATTTCATTGGCCCAGAGCATGACGACCATCTCGTCATCACCGATGTTGGTGATGTCGTGGGTCCAGCCAGGCACGGTCTCGACGATTACCGGCTTATCGCCACAGGTCTGCAGTTCATAGAACTCGCCCGTTACCATGTGGCGGAAACGGAAGTTGGCAGTACCCTTGATGACCAGGAATTTCTCGGTCTTGGTGTGGTGGTAATGGCCCCCGCGGGTGATACCTGGATGCGCGGTGAAGTAAGAAAACTGGCCGCTGTCATGGGTCTTGAGCATTTCGACGAAAACGCCGCGCTCATCGCCATGCTTGGGGACCTCGTAGGTGAAACGATCCTCTGGCAAATAGCTGACGTACGTGGAGTACAACGCACGTAAAAAGCCGGTCCCTACGCGCTCGGTGATCAGGCTGTCGCGAGTGGTCTTGAACGCCTGCAAGTGGTCGGCAATTTCGCCAACGCTGACGCTGTATTTCGGCTGGACCTCGACCGAGTCGTTGCCTGCGTGCTCTCCGCGCATTACATCGAGGAAGCAGCGGACGACATCGTCTATGTAGACCAGACTGATGTGCGCATCGCGATCATTGATCTGGATGGGGAGATCCCGGGCAATGTTGTGACAGAAGGTCGCAACGGCGGAGTTGTAGTTCGGCCGCGCCCACTTGCCGAAGACATTCGGCAAGCGCAGCAGATACACCGGGCTACCTGTCGCTTGCGCGAGATCCGCGAGAACTTCTTCGGCACCCCGCTTGCTTGCCCCGTATACGTTATCCAGAGCCGCCTGTGTCGATGAAGTGTAGAGCAGCGGGATCGTCCTGCCGGTGGCCCGCACGGCATCGGCCAGAGCCCGGGTCAGGTCAACGTTGCCGGTGGTGAACTCCTGTGGATCCTGAGGGCGATTGATGCCAGCCAGGTGGAATACGAACTCGGCGCGCGCCACCTTGCCCGGCAGGCTGGCGATATCATCGTTACGGGTGTAGGTGTCAATCACCACACCCTGCTGCTCCTGCAGATGCACCACCAAGTTCTTGCCGATGAAACCGTCGGCGCCTGTGATCAAGACATTCATGGCGGTCATTCCTCCGGAACGGCGTGCTCGCCACGCTGGATGGCGTGCATGAACTCGAGCTTGAGCAGGAGGCGCTGCATGCCTTGGACGTCCAACCGCTCGGTGTTGTGCGAGTTGTAATCTTCAGTGCGTGAGATCTTCTCCTCACCCTGCTCCACGAACTTGGCGTAGTTCAGATCACGCAGGTCTGGCGGCACGCGGTAGTAGTCGCCCATATCCTGGGCGCAGACCATTTCTTCGCGGCTGAGCAGTGCTTCATAAAGCTTTTCGCCATGGCGGGTACCAATCACCTGAATCGGATGCTCCGGTTTGCCCATCAGCCCGGTCAGCGCTTCGGCCAGGGTCTGTACGGTAGCTGCTGGCGCCTTCTGCACGAACAAGTCACCGTTTTCACCATGCTCGAAGGCAAACAGTACCAAGTCAACCGCATCGGACAGGGTCATCATGAAACGGGTCATGTTGGGGTCTGTCAGGGTCAATGCCTTGCCGGCGCGGATCTGCTCGACGAACAGCGGGATGACCGAACCACGCGAGGCCATAACGTTGCCGTAACGGGTGCCGCAAATGACAGTGCGCTCGCTATCCACATTGCGCGACTTGGCCACCATGACCTTTTCCATCATGGCCTTGGAGATACCCATGGCATTGATCGGATAGACTGCCTTGTCGGTACTCAGGCAGACAACGCGCTTGACGCCGTTCTGAATGGCCGCCTCAAGCACGTTCTCGGTACCAAGAACGTTGGTCTTGACCGCCTCCAGGGGGTGGAACTCGCAGGAAGGTACTTGTTTTAGCGCAGCGGCGTGGTAGATGAAATCTACACCCCGGCTGGCGTTCAGGATGCTCTGGTAGTCACGGACATCACCGATGTAGAACTTCAGCTTGCTACTGGCGTAGCGCTTGCGCATGTCATCCTGTTTCTTTTCATCACGACTGAACACCCGAATTTCAGCGATATCACTGTCAAGAAAACGCTTGAGGACGGCATTACCAAAGGAGCCGGTTCCACCGGTGATTAACAGTGTTTTACCTTTAAACATGACAACCTCATAAATTTGTAATTAGGCATTAACCAAGGCCGGCTCTCTGCGTTGCTGACTCAACCAGATAAACAACCAGAATACAAATGCAAAATAGGAATCCAGCGTTTGCGTGAGTTGATTATTAGCGGGAGCGTACAAAACCGAAAGTGTCAAGAACAGGAACACTAGGGTGCCTGCTTCGCTACCATTGAACAACGCGCTTTTCCAAGCCCCCCCCCAAAGAAAGCCCATTATCAGAATCACCAACGGCACCAACGGAAAACCAACATCGCTAGCAATCCAGGTAAACATTGTCGACCACTGGGCGGTATCACTCCAGCCTGCCAGGTTGACCTTGTTAAGGTAGCTGCGCTGATAGAGCGAGTCATCAACCGCTTTGGAAAAATTGCTCATCAGAAACGATGAATGCCCGAGGCCCATCGTCGAGGTAAAATCTTCCTGCAGCGCAAGGGATAACCCGTAATAGCCCTGGGCCATGTAGGCAGATAGCATCTCCATGGTAAAGTTCAATTTATCTGCGAGAGGGCCATCACTGGGCGAGCGCTGTGAGCAGACCACGCCTTCAGCAATGCAGAATATGCCATTTCCACCCATCCGCGCTTCCTTGCGTTCAATGAAGAGGAACAATGTTGAGCTAAGCAACACCGCTAGCAGCAGTGAAGCCACGCCCACTTTCCCAGCACTGAAAGGGAACCGCCCGCGCCGAATCATGGCATGGCCGGCCAGCACCATGACAGTGCCGCCCACAAAGACCAACAGCTCTCCGGTTTCGCGATCGGTACCACGCATTAGCGAAAATATCAGGACAGCACCGATGTGGCCGGACAACAGCACCACATCCACCAACGTCAAAGTCCGCCAGTTAAGAATCGCGAAAGGGACAACGCAGCAGACGAACGGTGCCAAGAGTGCTCGGGCGAGCGAAACATAACTGCGAATCCCAGACTCATTGGCTTCCAGCGCTGTGAGCATTTCCTGATAAGCGGCCCTCTGATCAGTCAGGACACTCAATACTTCCCACGGCCATTTGCCTGTATACACATACGTCGAAGGGGCCAGCAAGGCGATGCTGGCCAATGCGCCTGCGCGGTAGTACAAACGCCACTTGAGCAATGGCCGCCCCGGGGTGAGAGCGTAGCCACTCAACGTGTAGCCCAACACCAAGGCCAAAATTGTAATCAAGAGGAAACCCAAGACTACTTCACCATTATTCACCGGCCAATCGAAGGGGCCAAAGAAGAACAGAACAATCGTTGCACTCAGGTACAAGACACCTAGCCAAAGCGGAGTCAGCCTCAAGGTGGTCGAGAGCATTGGCATCCTAATACTCCGATTGTCCTACTTGGTTAATCAACTGTCGGGCAACTTGCTCGACATCGAAGTGCTCTGCCATGCATTTCGGCCCCCGACTCGCCATTCCGGCCAGGCGCTGCGGGTCTGTCAGCAATTGTTCGATGCATTCATGAAGCCGCAAGGGATCCCCTGCCTCCACCCTCACACCCACGCCTTGCTCGACCACGAAGTCGCCATAATCGGTGCTTCGCTCGACCGAAGCGACTATGGGTAACCCCACACGTAGATAGTCGATAGTTTTCGAAGGGAAGCTCGGCACATCCACGTCCCGCACAGTACAGACCAATGCCACATCGCAGGCTTGTGCGATATCCAGGTAGCGCTCACGTGGAACTCTGGCGATCCAGCAAAGGTTGTCGTGGCCTTCTTCCAGGTAGGCCTTCACCTGCCCCTCCAAGGGTCCGCTACCCATGATGAGGTAGTAACTTTGTGATCCTTCGCGCGCCGCGATCCGTGCCACTTGCAACAAGTCCTCAACGCCCCGGCCTTGCACCAGCTGGCCACCAAAAACCAAAATGGGGCGGTCCGGCGGAAGACCCGTCGCTTGCCTTGTTTTCTGGCGGTCAATGGGAGCGACAGCCGTGTTGCGCCCCCATATCGGCAGCGCGTGAACGTGTTGAGCAGCGCGTAAGCGGTAGTGTTTCTTAAGATAAGCAACATTGGCAAGAGACATGCAGCCGATATGATCGAAGGTACGGATCAATGCACTCTCAAACCATTTGGCAATGGAAAAGACCAATCCTGAAGGCATCAGGCCAATCTGCTGTTGATGGTGCGGGAAAAAGTCCCACAGCACCATATAGGACTTTGCCTGTCCCCTATAACACTGCCAGAGCAACGGTAACGCCATGGTTACTGCCGGCGAAAAGCCGATCAGTAGATCGATGGAGCGACTTCGACTCACTTCACGCAGTAATTTCACAACCCTGAGCGAGGAACCCGCCCATTTCAGCATTTTCGGCAACATCGGAAGCCGGGAACGCACAAGCAGAGGTGCAACCGATACCACCTGCACTCCGCCTGAGGTGCGCAGCTTATGGTCGGGCTCTCCCGCCGCTGCGGCCCAATCGAGGTTGATCACCGTGACGGTATGCCCTTGCCCCTGCAACGCTTCAGCCATTTCATTGGTCAGCCACGGATCGTTCTCCCGCAAGGAAAATTTCGTGCAAAGCATCACGATGTTCACTGGACTCTCCTTTTCATCCAGAACAACAAACCAACGGCCATCACCGCACACAGCGTAAAGTAAGTGAGCAGGTGCGCGTAGACAGGAGCCAGGGCGCCCTGACTATTGAAGAACAGGCTGAATGCACAGACCAGAACTACTCCCTGGGCGAGCTCGAAGGCAAAGGACACACGCACAAGGCCCCGCGCCATGAACAAATAGGATATGGATGCCGCTATGGTACGAAAGACATCACCCGCCATCTGCGGCGCCAGTAGTGCTTTCATAGGCAGAAAATCACTGGAGAACACCAGCGTAATGAGAAAGTCGCGCAGCAAGTAGAACACGGCAAACCCTGCAAGCAGCACGCCGACAAGCGCGCAGACGCTAACCGACCATTCCTTGAATACATGACGCACATCACTTGCAGCAGCAATGCGGGGTAAAACGAAATTGATCAACACCACGCCCATGAATTGCATGTACACGTCTGAAAGCTTGATGACACCCTGCCACTGCCCCACCTGCTCCCAACCCATAGCGCGCGCCAGTACATCCCGAATGAACAGCTGGGCCAGCGGAACGGATATGGCTCCTATCAGCGTAACCATGGAGAACGATAGCAAAAGTTTTATACGCTCCGGCGCCACAGACCAGGAGCAGGAGGAGATCAGTTCACGCCTCCGAAACGCGGCATACAACAACGCAAACACGCCCACCATCGCTGGCATCAATACCACCGAGTAGGCAGCTCCTTTGAAGGAGCCGTAGTAGACCGCAGCAATTACCAGTGCCGCACCTGCCAGCGTGCCACTCACATTAATCAGCGAGAAAGTAGCGCTGCCCCCCCGGCTGCTAGCCTCTGCCAAAGGGAGGTTACCGTAGCCTATCAAGGCCTGACTGAACGCGAGCACGATGAAAAGCATCAGGCCAACGCCTGGAACTAGATAATCGGCCAGTACCGGGGACACCGCTGCGATCAAGACCGCTGAGACGCAGCAGACAAAGGTTGTCAGCGTATAGGCCGAAGCATACCAGGCTCTGCCCTCGGCTGTACCCAGCGGCGCTTTGGCCAGCACTCTGATCAGGCCGTTGGTGATGCCGCCACCCGCGAGCATCCCTACGATAGCAACTACTGTCATTAACTGGCCCAGCAGCCCAAAGCCCTCCGGCCCCAACTTCGAGGCAAGCATCTTGATAACCAGTAAACCGGCAAGTGTCTTGACGAGGACGGTGGAGCCAAAGTAAAAGCCCGCTTTTATTCTTGACAAATTTGACGCCTCATTCATTGCTCCCTGCAATATGTAACCTGCACAGATCCAGCACGTCGAACCCGTTATACTCAAATCCGGCGAGTATCCAACCTAATACTTCATGTGGTGCGATTACGGGCACCCCGGTAGAGCGCAAGACAGATACCGAGCAAAAGACCCGCCACAACCCCCAACAAAACGATTAACGTTTTCTTCGGTTTGACTGGACGATCCGGCACCTCAATAGCGCCGTCCTGACGGTACAGGCGCACAGCGTCCGTATTAACATGCAGGTCACGATAAAATTGCATTGTCCCCTGATTTTCTCGCAGCCCCTGCACAAATGGATCATCAGATGTCCGCTTGCGCAAGTTGTCGATATCAGCCTCAAGCGCTTTGGTTCCGCGCATGTAAGTGAGGGTGCCTTCCATGCCGGCAGAAACCTCGGTCGAAAGCGTGTTGGCAATCAATGGGGGTTTTTCAAGACCTATCGATCGGGCAATGTTCAAGGCTTCTGTCAAACGAGCAATCTGATCATCGCGCACTTTGCGAGCCGCATTCCTGCCGGCGTCAATCTGGCGACCCAGCCTTTCAGCCTTCCCCAGGGCATCCGCACGCAGATCCTTGGCCAGTTCCTGTTTGCTCCAGTCGCTAGTCATTTGCAAATATTGCGCCACCCAATCTGCGGCCACTTTAGGGTTCGGCAACGTAACGACCACACTGTAGCGATCAGGCGCCGTTGGCCCTACAACCGAAACCGCCAAGATTTTATTGAACTCTGCGTACAGCTGATCTTGCGAGCCTTGACGGGCCCCCTCAACCAAGCTGGGCAGATAAACTTCCTGGAAGAACTTACGCCGCAATGCCTGGGACTGCAAATTGCTCAGATAGACACCATATACATCCTTGACACTAAGAAGTCCAAGTCCGGTACCTTCGCCGCGACCGATATTGATCTGAGAAATGTCGTCCTGCGTCGGCGTCCGCACCACAACCCGCGCCTCATAGATAGGCGTCGATAACATCGCATAAGCCAACGCGCACAAAGTGACGGTAATCGTCACAATAACCACCAAGGCTTTCTGCCCTCCTATCAGGCGGACCAACTGGAAGAGATCGATATCGTCATTACCGTTCTGGCGCTCGGCTACATTGCGCATTGGCTCTACTGTTCCTTGAATCATTATTTTTGAAATCGAGAACAAGCACGCGCGGCGTCTACCCTGCAGTGAGGCCGCTGATGCCTTTCTGCGCCCGCCATCGGTTGATGAAAGGCGGCAAGCATTGCGACGCCTACACTACAGCGAAAGCTGGCAGCAAAGTAGGGGCAACCTGAAAAATCCTCCATCGACGCCTGAATGCGCCAAGCTTGCTAGCGCCGCTCCGCCTCGGCAATGGACACCTGCAGATCACCCCCCTTTGTCGTGGCATAACGGCGCAACGCAGCCTCCAACAGGCGTTTTGCCTGATACTCGCCATGAACCAGGATCACCCGCCTGACTACATCTCTCCGCCCGATGGCAAACTGAACCAGCCCCAATTGGTCCGCATGCCCCGAATAGCCCCGCAAAGTTACGACTTTTGCCCTCAATTCATACATCCGTCCATCCAGTTCAACCTTCAC
>Ga0256771_1000054_pt1 | contig 17931 bp, 16 predicted proteins | sample MC6MC0922MT_FD_186046 | JGI IMG/M metagenome (GOLD analysis project Ga0256771, IMG submission 186046) | Metatranscriptome of enriched soil aggregate microbial communities from Iowa State University, Ames, United States - MC6-MC0922-MT... | ecosystem: Environmental > Terrestrial > Soil >...
ACGGGCGTGGTATTGCTGCTGGAATTCGGGGATACGTATATATGGGCGGATGGTGACAGCCGCGACGCTGTACGCCCCTCTCAATCCGAGTTCTTCACTACGGAGCATTCGACGAAGTTTGGCTACACCGTGAAAGTCGGCTACCCCGAAGGCTATGCCGCCAACGAGCGGCGCCAAGCGTTTACGCAGGTGCTTCCTTCACTTGCGCTGGTCGGCATCATCACCGGCTCGATCTTCTATTGGGGTGTATTCAGACAGCGCAGAAGCCGTGGTCGTACCGCCGCCGACAACACGTGACGGCGGTACGCGTCACTCATTCTGCGTTGAGCACACCGCGGCGTACCTGGTCGCGCTCGATTGACTCGAACAGCGCCTTGAAGTTGCCTTCACCAAAGCCGTCGTCACCTTTGCGCTGGATGAACTCGAAGAACACCGGCCCGAGCAGGGTTTCCGAGAAGATCTGCAGCAGCAGACGCTTGTCGCCCTGCTCGGAAGCGCCGTCGAGCAGAATGCCACGCGCCTGGAGCTGGTCAACGGGCTCGCCATGGCCCGGCAGGCGCTCTTCGAGCATTTCGTAATAGGTTTGCGGCGGCGCAGTCATGAAGCGCATGCCGTAGCCTTTGAGCGCATCCCAGGTCTTGAGCAGGTCGTCGGTAAGGAAGGCTACGTGCTGAATGCCCTCGCCGTTGAACTGCATCAGGAACTCTTCGATCTGCCCCGCCCCTTTGGACGACTCCTCGTTGAGCGGAATGCGAATCATGCCGTCCGGTGCGGTCATGGCCTTGGAGGTCAGGCCGGTGTACTCGCCCTTGATGTCGAAGTAGCGAATCTCGCGGAAGTTGAACAGCTTCTCGTAGAAGCCGGCCCAATACGCCATACGCCCGCGATAAACGTTGTGCGTCAGGTGGTCGATGATCTTCAGGCCTGCGCCCACCGGGTTGCGATCGACGCCTTCGATGAAATTGAAATCGATGTCGTAGATCGAGCTGCCTTCTTCGAAACGGTCGATCAGGTACAACGGCGCACCACCGATACCCTTGATCGCTGGCAGGCGCAACTCCATCGGGCCTGTTTCGATTTCGACCGGCTGGGCACCCAGTTCCAGGGCGCGGGCATAGGCTTCATGGGCATTGCGCACGCGGAACGCCATGCCACACACCGACGGGCCATGCTCGGCGGCGAAGTAGGAAGCGATGCTTTTGGGTTCGTTGTTGAGGATCAGGTTGATGCCACCTTGTCGATACAGGTGCACATCCTTGGAACGGTGGGTGGCCACCTTGGTGAAACCGAGAATCTGGAAGACCGGCTCCAGTACGCCTGGCGTCGGCGAAGCCAGTTCGATGAATTCGAAGCCCATCAGGCCCATTGGGTTTTCAAAGATATCAGCCATGTTCGTGTCCTCATCTGCAGCGAAAATTATTGAATGCTCAGGATGTTGAACACAAAAGGCGGGGCGCACGGAATACCACGCACACTGCGGGCGAGGAACCCACCCATGATCAGCTTGAACCCATTGTCTGTCATATGGACCCATTCTCGGTCGAGTTGACCCTTCGACAACGAAGGACCTTATTGTTTTAATCGTAAACGGATTCTACAGTGCGTAAATTCCTTTGTCGCGTATTACTTGGCCACGGGCTCCGACAAGCGGCTATCCTCTGCACATTCTCCTACATGAAGATCAGGCCAGCATGCCCCTCTCGGTTAAACGTTCCGCCCGCTGGAGTTGGCGCGCCCTCCTCCCCTGGGCCATTGGCGTAGTGCCGCTGGTGTTCGGCCTGGTGGTGATGAACTGGCAAATCGAGCGCGAACTGCGCGCCAGCAGCCAGGCCACCACACGCCAGGTGGTGGAGCAGGTGGAGCGCATCCTCGACAACCTCGCGCAAGCTGCCCAGGCCTTGCTGCCATTGGCCGGCAGGCCGTGCGAGGAGGCCCAGCTGGCCTTGCGTGGCGAGGTCACGCGTAATGCATTCGTGCGCTCGACCAACCTGTTCCAGCACGACACCCTGTATTGCACCTCATTGTTCGGTGACTTCGATGAACCGGTTGACGCCAGCGACTACACCGATGGCACGCTGTGGCTGATGGACGGCAACTCGGTCACACCTGGCCACGCGCTGCTGGTTTACCGTACCAGCAATGGCGACCGCGGTGCCATCAGCACCGCCGATGGCGACCACCTGGTAACCGCACTTCGGTTGATCGCCCCCGATGAAGACCTGCAATTGCGCGTTGGCAATGCCTGGATGGGCAGTGACGGGGTTGTACATCACGGCCAGCCACCGGCTTACCCTGTCGCCGACGTTACCCTGGGTTCGACCCGCTATCCGTTCAGCGTGCACGGCGGTTTTACCGCTGCCAAGCCCGGCGAACTGCTGCGCAGCCACTACCCGGCCCTGCTCAGCCTGCTGCTGTTGCTCGGGGTGGTGGCCGGCGTGGTGTGCCGCTGGCAAATCCGCCGCGCCAACTCCCCGCGCGCCGAATTGCGCCGCGCCTTGGAGGCCGACGAGTTCCTGCCCTATTTCCAGCCCGTGGTGCGCAAGGGCGATTACCGCTGGGCCGGTGCCGAAGTGCTGATGCGCTGGAACCACCCGCATGAGGGCCTGGTACGCCCCGACCTGTTCATCCCTTACGCCGAGCACAGTGGGCAGATCGTCGAGATGACCCGCGCACTGATGTTGCATACGGCACAAAGCCTGGCGCCTTATGCGGCGTTGCTGGAGGACGGCTTCCATATCGGCGTCAACATCACCGCCGACCATTGCCGCGACCTGGCGCTCATCAACGATTGCCAGACCTTCCTTCAGCACTTCCCGCCCGGCCGGGTGCGACTTACCCTGGAGCTGACCGAACGCAAGCTGATCGAAGCGACCCCCGCCACCCTGGAGCTGTTCCAGAAGCTGCATGAAATGGGCGTGATGATTGCCCTGGACGACTTCGGCACGGGCCAGTCCAGCCTCAATTACCTGCGTCAGTTCAAAGTCGATTACTTGAAGATCGACCAGAGCTTCGTAGCGATGATCGGCAGTGACGCGCTGTCGCAACACATCCTCGACAGCGTCATCGAACTGTCCGGCAAGCTGGGCCTGGGCATCGTTGCCGAAGGCGTGGAAACCGAAACCCAGCGGGATTACCTTGCCAGGCACGATGTGGACTACCAGCAAGGCTATCTGTTCGCCCGCCCGATGCCGGCGGCCGAGTTTCTCCAGGCATTGGCCACCCGTCCAGGCGTTGCGCGGTTGCCGCAGGACGCGCCCCCTGAGATCATGCGCGGCTGATCCAGCCGCTTATCCCCCTATTCGAGGCATTCGTGTCAAAAGGCATTCTCTGTTCGGTCACGGCATCCTGCCTGTTCGCCGTGATGTACTTCTATACCTCCCTGCTCGCACCGCTCGATGGCGAAGAAATCTTCGGCTGGCGCACATTGTTGACCCTGCCTTGCCTGACGCTGTTCATGCTGGTGAGCAAAGACTGGATGCGGGTCGGCGACCTGCTCGCCCGCGTGCGCCGGACGCCCGTGTTGTTGCTGGGCATGGTCGGCACCTCGTGGTTGATGGGTGTGCAGCTATGGCTATTTCTTTGGGCCCCGCTGCATGGGCGCAGCCTGGAGGTGTCGATGGGCTACTTTCTGCTGCCGCTGGCGATGGTATTGACCGGCCGGCTGGTCTATGGCGAACGCCTGTCTCGCCTGCAAAAAGTAGCGGTGGGCTGCGCGGCGCTGGGGGTTGGCCACGAGCTGTACCAAAACGGCAGTTTTGCCTGGGAGACCATGCTGGTGATGATCGGTTACCCGATCTACTTCGTTCTGCGTCGGCGCTGCCGCACCGACCACTTGGGTGGCCTGTGGTGCGACATGTGCCTGTTGCTGCCCTGGGCGTTGTACTTCGTGATCCAGGGGCCGCTGTCGACAGCAGACTTGCTGAGCCACCCAGGCCTGTACGGCCTGATCCCGCTGCTAGGGGCGATCAGTGCATCGGCCCTGATCGCCTACGTGCTGGCCAGCCGCCTGTTGCCGTTCAGCCTGTTCGGCCTGCTCAGCTACGTCGAGCCGGTGCTGCTGGTGGGCGTGGCGCTGCTGCTGGGCGAGAGCATCGGCCCGGATCAGTGGCTGACTTACCTGCCGATCTGGGCCGCAGTCCTGGTGCTGGTGCTAGAGGGCTTCAAGCATTTGATGCGCCAGCGTCGGCGTTCGGTTTGAGGCGCACCTGGCGCACCCGCCGCTCCTCCACCGCCACCACGGTCATGCTCCAGCCGTTCCAGGCCAGGTGGTCGCCGACCACCGGCAGGCGGTCCAGCAGGCTCATTACCAAGCCCGCGAGGGTCTGGTAATCCTCGGTGGCGCGGGCGCTGAAACCGGTCCGCGCCTGCACCTGGCTGAGGTTCAATGCACCGCTGACGACAAAGCCGTCGGCCTCCTCGACGATGCCGGGGCCTTCCACCTCACTGGCATCCGGCAGCTCACCCGCGATCGATTCGAGGATGTCGGTCATGGTCAGCAGGCCGGTGAAGTCACCGAATTCGTTGACCACGAAGGCGATGTGCGTCGACTGGCTGCGCATCTGCTCCAATGCATTGAGGATGCTGAAGCTTTCCAGCAGGTTCAACGGTGCCCGGGCCATGCGCTCAAGGTCTGGCTGATTGCCTGACAAAAACTCCTTGAGCAGCTCCTTCTTGTGCACGAAGCCCAGCGGCTCATCGATACGCCCCTCGCGAATCAGCGGCAGGCGCGAGTAAGGCGAGTTGGCCAAGGCCTCGGTAATGGCAGCTGCAGGCTGCGCCAGGTCGAGGACATCAACCTCGGCGCGGGCAGTCATCACCGTGCGGATCGGCCGCTCGGCCAGGTTGAGCACACCACTGATCATCACCCGCTCGCGGCGGTCGAACAGCACGTGCTCTTCACCGCCCTCGACCAGGTCGGCGATCTCTTCACCCACTTCGTCCGCCTCCACCCTGCGCCCGCCCAACAGGCGCAGCACGGCATGCGCGGTGCGCTCACGCAAGGGCCGGTGCTGCTGCAGGCTACGCTTGCGGCGGGCACGGGCCAGCTGGTTGAACAGCTCGATAAGGATCGAGAAGCCAATGGCCGCGTACAGGTAACCTTTGGGGATATGGAAGCCCAGGCCTTCGGCAGTCAGGCTGAAACCAATCATCATCAGGAAGCCCAGACACAGCATGATCACCGTCGGGTGGGCGTTGACGAAGCGGGTCAGCGGCTTGCTGGCGACAATCATGATGCCGATCGAGAAGACCACCGCGATCATCATGATCGACAACTCTTCGACCATGCCCACGGCGGTAATTACCGCATCCAGCGAGAACACCGCGTCAAGCACGACGATCTGCGCCACGATCGGCCAGAAGGCGGCATGGCGCAGCGAACCACTGGCTTGCGTGACATGGCCTTCAAGACGTTCGTGCAGCTCCATGGTGGCCTTGAACAGCAGGAACACACCACCGAACAGCATGATCAGGTCACGGCCCGAGAAGCTCTTGCCAAACACATCGATCAGCGGCGCGGTCAGGGTGACCATCCACGAGATGCTGGCCAGCAGGCCCAACCGCATGATCAGTGCCAGGCTCAAGCCGATCACCCGCGCGCGGTCGCGCTGATGCGGCGGCAGCTTGTCGGCCAGAATGGCGATGAACACCAGGTTGTCGATACCCAGCACCAGCTCGAGGACGATAAGCGTCAACAGGCCTAGCCAGGCCGTGGGGTCAGCTAGCCATTCCATTAGCGGGTACTCTCGGGGACGGCGTCACGAGGACGCAGGGAGGATGGCCGTGAAAGCCAGAAACTGGGGGGCTCCGCGAAGGCGCTCATAGGGACCTTGATAGAAAATTGGGAAAATGATCCTACTAGAACAGCAGATTTTTCTGATAGCGCATAACTATTACAAAACCTGTAGGAGCAATCGGATTGCAGGTGTGGACGACGCCAGGTTCATCAATACGGTGTGCGCGCCAACGTCACCATGGTCAAGGAGAGCACTGGCGATATCCAGCGCATGCACAAGCTGCAACTGCTTGGCGAAGGCCAGGTGCCGTTCTACAACGGTTGCAACCCCTTGGCACTGGGTTTTCGGTCGTGCTGCCCAGGCCTTGGGCAAGGATTTCGGTGGAGCCAAGTTCGAGCACCCCCTCTTCTGCATGTGCTTCGACCGAGCTGAACAAGCTGGCACACAGGCTCAGGGTCAGGATGGTGGAACGGTTGATGGGCGCGAACATCGCTGCCTTACTCCTTGTACGTTTGATGAAAATCCATGGCTGCCAATGAGCGGCATTCACATGGCAACGAATCTCGTATGAGAAGCGCGTCGGTTCAACACCAAGACGTAGAGAGGGGCAGCGTTCAGCCGCCCTTCTGTCTGCAGCAACCCGTCAATTCAAGGCATCACCGGCGGCACGTATTGCAATGTCGTGCCCAACGCCCACAACAGCACCAGTACCAGTGGCACATGCACCAGCAGCTGGACAAACGAGAAGCCGATCAGGTCCCGCGCCTTGAGCCCCAGCACACCGAGCAACGGCAGCATGTAGAACGGGTTGATCAGGTTGGGCAACGCTTCGGCGGCGTTGTAGATCTGCACCGCCCAGCCCAGGTGATATTGCAGGTCGTTGGCCACCAGCATCACGTACGGTGCTTCGATGATCCACTTGCCACCGCCCGAGGGGATGAAGAAGCCCAACACTGCCGAGTACACGCCCATCAGCAACGCATAGGTGTCATGAGTGGCGATCTGGGTGAAGAACAGCGAGATGTGATGGGCCAGGGTCTGTTCGTCGATACCTTTGACCTGGGTGAGGATGGCGGCAATCGAGCCGTACAACGGGAACTGGATCAGCACACCGGTGGTGGTCGGCACCGCACGGGCCACGGCGTCGAGGAAGCTGCGCGGGCGCCAGTGCAGCAAGGCACCGAGCATGATGAACAGCAGGTTGTAGGTGTTCAGCCCGGAAATCGCGGTAATGGCCGGTTTGGTGGCGAACTCCTGGTACAGCCAACCGCCGGCCAGGGCCACCATCAGCAGGATCAGGATCGGGCTGTATTCCAGCCATTCGCCCGGGCGCGTGCGCTGGGGCGCCGGCGGTGCAGTGAAGCTGGGGTCGACGCCGCAGTCTTCGGCGCTGCGCGCGCTGCTGGGGCCGGGTGCGGTGGCGTACGCGATCACCAGCGAAACGATCACCAGCGCCGCCAACAGGACCCCGGACTGCCAGAGGAAGATGGTTTCGGTGAACGGGATCACCCCGGTGATCGACAGGATCGACGGCGGCAGGCTGGCCGGGTTGGCCTGCAACTGCGCCGCCGAGGACGACAGCCCCAGCGCCCACACCGCGCCCAGGCCCAGGTAGGCGGCAGCGCCGGCGGCGCGGTAGTCCATCTTGAGGTCGCTGCGACGCGCCAGCGCACGCACCAGCAAGCCACCGAACACCAGCGACAGGCCCCAGTTGAGCAGCGATGCCAGCATCGAGATCAGCGCTACCCAGCACACCGCTGAGCGGCCATTTTTCGGCACCCGCGCCAGGCGGTCGATCAGCCGGGCGGCAGGTGGCGAGCTGGCCACTACATAGCCGCCGATGACCACGAAGGCCATTTGCATGGTGAACGGGATCAGGCTCCAGAACCCATCGCCAAAAGCCTTGGCAGTGTCGGTGGGTTTGGCCCCCATGACCAGGGCGCCGAGGCTGACCAGCATGACGGCCAGGGCGGCAAACACCCAGGAGTCGGGGAACCAGCGCTCGGCCCAGTTGGAACAGCGCAGGGCAAAACGGGCGGAGCGGCTGTCTTGGATATCAGCGGCCACGGTGACTTCCTTTTATTGGTTTTATCGGATTGATCTGCAAAAACGCAAAAACCCTGCAAGGCGCGGCCTTGCCGGGCCGCTCCTTGCAGGGGGGGACGGTGTGAGGGATTAGAAGGTCATTTCCTTCACATCATCCGGCACGATCAGCTTACCGGCGGTTTTCGCGATGATCTCTTCAATGCTCACCCCCGGCGCGGTTTCGCGCAGGATAAAGGCGCCGTCTTCGATCTCCAGGTAGGCCAGGTCGGTCAGCACCTTGCGAATGCACCCGGCGCCGGTCAGCGGCAGGCTGCAACGCGGCAGCAGCTTGGACTCGCCGTCCTTGGAGGCGTGGGTCATGGTAACGATGATGTTCTCGGCACCGGCCACCAGGTCCATGGCGCCGCCCATGCCCTTCACCAGCTTGCCAGGGATCATCCACGAGGCGATGTTGCCCTCCACGTCCACCTCGAAAGCACCGAGCACGGTAAGGTCGACGTGGCCGCCACGGATCATGGCAAAAGACTGGGCCGAATCGAAGATCGAAGCACCGCGGCGGGCGGTGACGGTCTGCTTGCCGGCGTTGATCATGTCGGGGTCGAGGGTGCTTTCGGTGGGGAACTCGCCCATGCCGAGCAGGCCGTTTTCCGACTGCAGCATGACGTCCATGTCGGCCGGTACATAGTTGGCCACCAGGGTCGGGATACCAATGCCGAGGTTGACGTAGAAGCCGTCCTTCAGTTCACGGGCGACGCGTTGCGCCATCTGTTCGCGGGTCAATGCCATGGTCAGGATCTCTTTGTTGTTCTGAAGGGCGGCGCTCAGGCCTTGACGGTGCGCTTTTCGATGCGCTTTTCGAACGTGCCGACAATCACTCGGTCGACGAAGATGCCCGGGGTGTGGATTTCGCTGGGCAGCAGCACGCCAGGCTCGACGATCTCTTCCACTTCGACCACGGTGATCTTGCCGGCGGTGGCGGCCAGCGGGTTGAAGTTTTGCGCCGTATTGCGGTACACGACGTTGCCGTAGTGGTCAGCCTTCCAGCCCTTGACGATGGCGAAGTCGCCGGTGATGGCTTCTTCAAGGATGTACTTGCGGCCCTTGAACTCGCGCACTTCCTTGCCCTCTGCGACCGGGGTGCCGTAGCCGGTGGCGGTATAGAAGGCCGGGATGCCGGCGCCGCCGGCGCGCATTTTTTCGGCGAGGGTGCCCTGCGGGGTCAGTTCCACGTCGAGTTCGCCGCTGAGCAGCTGGCGTTCGAATTCGGCGTTCTCGCCCACGTAGGAGGCGATCATCTTGCGGATCTGCCGGTCTTCCAGCAGCACGCCCAGGCCGAAGCCGTCGACGCCGCAGTTGTTGGAGACAACGGTCAGGCCCTTGACGCCGCGGCGCTTGATTTCGGCGATGAGGTTTTCCGGAATGCCGCACAGGCCAAAGCCGCCGGCCAGTACTGTCATGTTGTCGGTCAGGCCTTCGAGGGCCTGTTCATAGGTTGCTACGCGCTTGTCCAGTCCGGCCATGCTGATCCGCCTTTTGTTGTTGTTGACCGACGCGGCTGTCCGGGAGCGTGTGCAACCATCTTCCCCCCTGGCGACTGATTTGTTAATTTTGTTTTCATCATTGATTGATAACTTTTTCAAAACAACTGTGAGCCCGCCATGAACGTCAAGCAACTGCGCGCCTTTGTCGCCGTGGCCAAGTACCAGAGTTTTGCCCAGGCCGGTGAACACCTGCATGTGTCCCAGCCGGCCCTGAGCCTGACCATCAAGGCGCTGGAGGACAACCTGGGCGGCGCCCTGCTCACCCGCACCACCCGCAGCGTCAGCCTGACGGCCGAGGGTGAAGTGCTGCTGCCTCTGGCCCGGCGGCTGCTGGCCGACTGGGATGACACCGAGGAAATGCTGCGCCAGCGCTTTACCCTGCAGCTGGGACGGGTATCGGTGGCGGCGATTCCGGCCTTTGCCGGCAACCTGTTGCCCCATTCGCTCAAGGTATTCCGCCAGCGTTACCCCAAGGTCAACGTCACGGTGCACGACGTGATCAACGAACAAGTGCTGGAACTGGTGCGCCATCGCCGCGTCGAACTGGGCATTGGCTTCGAGCCGGACAACACCGACGGTTTGCGCTTCCACCCGCTGTACATGGACCGCTTCGTTGCCGTGGTGCCAGCCGACTCGCCGCTCGCGTTACAGGCCGAAGTCAGCTGGACACAATTGCTGGCCGAAGATTTCATCGCCCTGCAACGCCCCTCGGCGGTGCGCCTGTTGCTGGAGCAGAATGTCGCGGCACTGCACGGCAAGCTGGCGGTGGCGTTCGAAAGCCACCAGCTGTCGACCATCGGCCGCATGGTCGCCAGTGGGCTGGGGGTCAGCGCCGTGCCAGCGCTGTGCATCAACCAGATGCAAGAGCTTGGCGCGCGCTGCCTCAGGCTGGTAGAGCCAGCGGTCGAACGGCGCATCGGCGTGATCGCCCTGGGCGACCATAAACTCTCCACGGCAGCCCAGGCGCTGCTTGAGGTACTGCTTTGCACCACTCAGACTCCGGAGGTGACATGCGATACGTGAAACTGGCAGGTAACGAGGTACCGGCCATTGGCCAGGGCACCTGGTACATGGGCGAAGACCCCGCCCGCAGGGCGGCCGAGGTTGCCGCCCTGCAGCAGGGCATCGACCTGGGCATGAGCTTGATCGACACCGCCGAGATGTATGCCGAAGGTGGCGCCGAAACAGTGGTCGGCCAGGCCATCGCCGGGCGGCGCGAGCAGGTATTTCTGGTTAGCAAGGTGTACCCGCACAACGCCAGCCAGCGCGGTGTGCCGGCTGCCTGTGAACGCAGCCTGAAACGCCTGGGCACCGACGTCATCGACCTGTACCTGCTGCACTGGCGTGGCCAGTACCCGCTGGAGGAAACCGTCGAAGCGTTCGAGCGCTTGCGCGAGCAGGGCAAGATCCGCCGCTGGGGCGTTTCCAACTTCGATGTCGACGACCTGCGTGAACTGCACAACCCGGATTGCGCCACCAACCAGGTGCTGTACAACCCGGCGCAACGGGGGATCGAGTTCGACCTGTTGCCGTGGAGCCGGCAGCGCGGCTTGCCGACCATGGCTTACTGCCCGTTGGCCCAGGCAGGGCAACTGTTGCAGCACCCGGTAATCGCCGAGATTGCCGAGCGGCATGGAGCAACGCCGGCGCAGGTGAGCCTGGCCTGGGTCACGCGCGATGACGGGGTGATCGCCATTCCCAAGGCCGTGGCCCCTGAGCATGTGCAGTTGAATGCCGCGGCGGGGGCATTGACCTTGACCAGCGAGGACCTGCGGGCGATCGATCGGGCGTTTCCGGCGCCAAAGCGCAAGCAGCATCTGGCAATGGTCTGAGAGACTCCGTAAACCGCTTCGCGGGTGAACCCGCTCCTGCAGGAGCGGGCTTGCCCGCGAGGCGGCCCGTAAGCTCAGTGAAAATCCCGGCTACGCACATCCAGCCCTTGCAACAACGGGCTGACATCTTCCAACCGCCGCGCAATCAGGTGCCGCACCCCGTTCTCCTGCTCCAGCCGCCCGCTCACCTTGAGCAGTTGCGACCCCACCAACGCCCGCCGCTGCCGCTCGGCCAGTTCGCGCCAGACCACCACATTGACCATGCCGAACTCATCTTCGAGGGTGACGAAGGTCACGCCGCTGGCAGTCTGTGGCCGTTGCCGCCCTACCACCAGGCCGGCCACGGCGACCGCATCGCCATGCTCAACACCCGCCAGCTCGCGTGAACTGCGACAGCCCAGCGCCCGCAAACGTGGGCGCAACAACGCCAGCGGATGGGGCCCGAGCGTCGTGCCCAGGGTGTCGTAATCGGCGACCAGGTCCTCGCCGACGGTTGGCGCAGGCAGCGCCACTGCAACCTCAGCCGCTGGTTCCACGTCTGCAAACAACGGTAGCTGCGGCTGCACCGCAGCCACCTGCCAGCGTGCCTGATGGCGGTCGCTGGCCAACGCGCGCAGTGCCCCGGCATCGGCCAGCCGGGCACGGGCCCTGCTGTCGAGCGCTGCACGCAAGCACAGGTCTTCAACATCGCGCCACGGCTTGGCCGCCCTCGCCTCTTCAAGCCGCCGGGCATCGGCTTCGGCGAACCCGCGAATCTGGCGCAACCCCAGGCGGATGGCCAAATCTTCCTCGGCAACCGGTTCCAGGGTGCAATCCCATTGGCTATGGAATACATCAACCGGCCGCACTTCTATCCCTTGGCGTCGGGCCTCCTGCAGCAGCTGATCAGGGCTGTAAAAACCCATCGGCCAGCTGTTGACCAGGGCACAGGTGAATATCGCCGGCTCATGGCATTTGAGCCAGCTGCTGGCGTAACACAGCAACGCGAAACTGGCCGCGTGCGACTCGGGGAAACCGTAGCTGCCAAAGCCCTTGATCTGCTCGAAGATGCGCTCGGCAAAGGCCAAATCGTAACCGTTGCGCAACATGCCCTGGACCAGCCGTTCACGGTGCGGCTCCAGGCCGCCGTGGCGCTTCCAGGCAGCCATGCTGCGGCGCAACTGGTCGGCCTCGCCTGGGCTGTAGTCGGCAGCGACCATGGCCAGTTCCATGACCTGCTCCTGGAACAACGGTACGCCCAACGTACGTTCGAACACTTCCTTGAGCTTGGGCGACGGGTAGGTGACCGGCTCCTGCTTCAGCCGCCTGCGCAGGTAGGGGTGCACCATGTCACCCTGGATAGGCCCCGGGCGCACGATCGCCACCTCGATCACCAGGTCGTAGAACGTCACCGGCTTGAGCCGGGGCAGCATGGCCATTTGCGCCCGAGATTCGATCTGGAACACACCCATGGTCTCGGCGCGGCTGATCATCGCGTACGTGGCCGGGTCTTCGCTGGGGATGGTCGCCAGGGTCAGGTGCCGGCCACGGTGGTGCTGCAACAGGTCAAAGCAACGGCGCAAGGCGCTGAGCATGCCCAGGGCGAGCACATCGACCTTGAGCAGGCCGACCATGTCCAGGTCGTCCTTGTCCCACTGGATGACCGTGCGTTCGGCCATGGCGGCGTTTTCCACCGGCACCAGGTGGTCCAGCGGCTGTTCGGAAATGACGAAACCACCCGGGTGCTGGGACAGATGACGCGGAAAGCCGATCAGCGCGCCGGCCAGCACCAGAATGCGCTGCAATGAAGAGCTGCCAGGCTCGAAACCCGCCTCGGCCAGGCGCTGCTCGTCGGGAATGCGATCGCTCCAGCGGCCACAGCATTTTGCCAGGGCATCCACCTGATCGGCAGGCAAGCCAAGCACTCGAGCCACATCGCGTACCGCCCCGGCAGCATGATAGGTGTTGACCACCGCGGTGAGCGCAGCGCGATGCCGGCCGTAGCGGCGGAACACGTACTGGATCACTTCTTCGCGGCGCTCATGTTCGAAGTCCACGTCGATATCCGGAGGCTCGTTGCGCTCGCGGGACAGGAAACGCTCGAACAGCAGCCGATGGGCCATCGGGTCCAGTTCGGTGATACCGAGCACGAAGCACACCACCGAGTTGGCCGCTGAGCCGCGGCCCTGGCAGAGGATGTGCTGGCTGCGGGCAAAAGCGACGATATCGTGCACGGTCAGGAAGTAGCTTTCGTAGCCAAGTTCTTCGATCAGCGCGAGCTCTTTTTCCAGGACTTCCCTGACCTTGTCGCTCGGCCCTGAGGGCCAGCGCAGCGGCAGGCCACGCTCACACAGTTGGCGAAGCCAGCTGGCAGGCGTTTGCCCCTCGGGCACCAGCTCACGTGGGTATTGATACTTGAGTTCACTCAAATCGAACTGGCAACGGTCGGCAATGCTGAGGGTTTCGGCCAGCAGGTCGGCCGGGTACAGCTCGGCGAGTTGACTCCGGGTGCGCAGGTGGCGCTCACCATTGGCGAACAGGAACCGCCCGGCCTCGGCGACGCTGCAATGCTGGCGGATGGCGGTCATGCAATCTTGCAGCGCGCGCCGACCGCGAATGTGCATGTGCACGTCGCCACAGGCTACGGCTCGGACACTCAAACGAGCCGCCAGAGCGCGAAGTTGAGCCAGGCGAAGTGGGTCATCGCTGCCGCGATGCAGGTGCACGCCCAGCCACAGCCGTTCGCCGAACAAGGCTTGCAGCCACAGGCCAGGTGTGGGGTCGCTGGGGTCGTCGGCAATCCATAACGCCAGCAGACCTTGATGATGCTGGCGCAGGTCGTCACTGAAAAGTTGGTAATCGCCCTTCTCTGCGCGCCGCCGTGCGCGGGTGATCAATGCACACAGGTTTTGGTAACCGCTGAGGTTTTGCACCAGCAGCACCAGTTTCGGCCCGTCCTGCAGTTGTACTTCACTGCCGACGATCAAGCGTAACTGCTGCTCCTTGGCGGCCTGCCAGGCGCGCACGATTCCTGCCAAGGTGCACTCGTCAGTGATTGCCAGGGCCTGGTAGCCCTGCTCTCGGGCGCGACGGAACAGCTCCTCGGCGCTGGAGGCGCCGCGCTGGAAACTGAAGTTGGACAGGCAATGCAGTTCGGCGTAGCCCGGGGTGCTCATGCGAACCACCCCTGCAGCCACAGCGGGCCGGGTTGCGCCAAGTCGTGATAGGCCCAGCCACGCAACCCTTCACGGGTTTCGATGCGGTAATAGTCGCGGCGCACATCGCCACCGTCCCACCAGCCCGACTCGATGCGTTCGGCCTGCCCCAGCAACCGGTGCCCGCTGGCCTCCAGCACTTGCGGCTGAGGCAACAGCCAGCCGGGGCGGCTCCCGGGCATGGCTGGCAGGCTGCCAGGGGCGCCTTGTTCGGCGGGCAGCCAGGCACATTCGGGGCGGTGGTCGGCTTCAGCGCGCAGGCCCTTGACCGCTTCGTCCCCCAAGCGGGCACGCAGGCGTTCGCGCAGCTGTTCCCAGGGTTGGGCCTGCTGGGCACGGGGATCGAACAAGGCCTGGTGCTGAGGCACGAATGGAGGCAAGTCATCGGCTACCAAGCGCACGTTGCGCACTGGTGACGGAATACGCAGCGGCTCCAGGCGCCCACGTGCCAGCTCGAACAGCATCGCCGCATCACGCTCGGCGGCCAGCAGGCCAACCTGCAATTGCGTGTCCGGCCCTCCGGCGTGCTCCAGGTACAGGCAAAAGCGCTGAACGCCGCAGTCACGCCCGGCAAGAAAGGCGGCAAGGTCGTTGAGCATGCGCCGCAACGGGAACAGCAGCGCCTGGTGCGACTCGACGTCGAAGTTGAGTTCCAAGCGCGTTTCGAAACGGTCTGGCGGTTGATAGAAACCCAGCCCCAGCGTGCGCAGGCCTAGCACCTGGTCCAGGTGCAACTGGACCTGGGCGGAAAAACGCCTGGCCAAGGCATCGCGTGGCAGTTCCAGTACCTGGCCAAGTTGATGCAAGCCCATGCGGGCGAAGGCTTCTGCGGCTTCCTTGGGCAGCCCTATCCGCGCGGTGGGCATGCGTGCCAGCGCGGCTCGTGTGTCTTGCGGGTCGGTCAGTGCCAGGCCGTCATGGCCGTTGGCAAGCATGCGGGCTGCTACCGGGTTGGTGGCCAGCACAATGCGCTGGCGCAGCCCCAATGCTGTCAGCTCCTCGCGCAGGCGGGCCTCGAACACCGGCCAAGGGCCAAACAGCTGCAGGCTTGAGCCCACTTCCAGCAACAGGGCACGCGGATAGTGCAGGCTGACCTGGGCACTGTAGCGGTAGGCCCAGGCCGCGAGCAGTTGCTGCAGTTGGTCGATGCGCGCGTCATCGGCCTCGACGCAGTGGAAACCATCGGCCAGCGCGCGTGCGGCGGTCAACGTTTGCCCAGCGCGCAAGCCGAGTGCTGTCGCTGAGGGGTTGACGGCCTGCAGCACGCGACGCTGCACCGGCCCGCCGATCAGCACCAGTGGCGTATCGGCGTCGTCGCGCTCGCGCAGGATCGCGTCCAGCGCCAGTTGCGGCAGGAGAATGCAGGCCCAGAGCATGCTGCATCAGCCCCGCCCAGGGCAGGCGATGGCAGCAGCCGGCGGCATACCGCCCCGGCACTTGAGCACGCGCCATTGCGCGGGCCGGGTGTCGATGGCGATGCGCAGCGCAGCCGGCGAAGGGTTGTGCGCGGCCTGTTGCGGCCTGCAGGCAAAGGCCAGCGCCTGACCGGTTTCGGCCGCCACCTGCAGCCGCCGCAGGGCACGGTCATCGGCGCGCTCCGGCCAGCACAGCACGGCGGCGCAGCTGCCAGAGCGCAGGCACTGCTCGGCAGCCCACAGCGCATCGGCCTGCTCGGCATCCACCTGGACCAGCCAGCGTAGATCCACGCCAGCCGCTTGCCAGGCAGGCGCGTAAGGAATGAAAGGGGGGGCGACCAGCACCACGCGCCCACCTTCGGCCGTCAGCCGCGCCAACGAGGGCCACAACAGTTGCAGCTCGCCACAACCAGGGCTGGCCAGCAACAGTTCGCTGAGCGCTGCCGCAGGCCAGCCGCCATCAGGCAGGCGCTGGTCCAGCAGGGCATGGCCGGTCGGCTGCAACCCGCTTGGGCGCACCTGGGCTTGACGCCCCCGCCAGACCTGGCGCTGGTCCAGCAGCCGATCGAGATCGACCACCGCGCCCATCAGTCGCGCCTCAGCAGGCCGCAGAACACGCCTTCGATGAAGAATTCGCGCTCGGGGCCGACATCGATCGGCGCATAGGCCGGGTTGCGCGGCAACAGCCGGTAGCCCCCGGGCTGGCGTTGCAGGCGTTTGATGGTGACCTCGCCGTCCAGGCGAGCGACTACGATCTGGCCGTCACGGGCATCACCTTGCTGGCGGATACCCACCAGGTCACCGTCGAAAATGCCGTCATCGACCATCGAGTCGCCGCGCACCTTCAGCAGGTAGTCCGGGGTACGGCGGAACAGGCTGGGGTCGAGCAGCAACTGTTCGTGAATACCCAGGTCGGGGCCGATGGGCGCACCTGCCGCCACCTGGCCCAGCACGGGCAGTTCGAGGATCTCCGGGCGGCGCAGCGGCTCGGCCAGGCGGATGCCCCGCGCCTGGTTGGGCGTGACGTCGATGTAACCGGCCTGGCACAAGGCGGTGATGTGCTTGCGCGCGACGCTGCGCGAAGCGAAGCCGAAGCGGCTGGCGATGTCGGCAAGGCTCGGCGGCTGGCCGTGATCGCCAATGCGCTCACGGATGAATTCGAGAATGGCACGACGTTTGGGGGTTAGATTGTCCATGGAGCACATTTGTACTCTTTTCGTAGCGCACTGAACAGCCCCCTTCGTCGTCAGGTTTCGCTATCATCCCCAGGCTTATGTTTTTTCAATGCCTGGATACCTGATGCTGACTGCCCTGCTGTTCGACCTCGACGGAACCCTGACCGATACCGACACCCTGCACTTGCAGGCTTTCCGCCAGTTGCTGCGTGAGCATGACGGCCGTGAACTGACCCAGGCGCAGTTCGATGCCCAGATCAGTGGCCGCGCCAATGGGCCGTTGTTTGCCGAACTGTTTGCGCAGGCAAGCGCGGCTGAATGCCTTGCACTGGCCGATCGCAAGGAGGCGCTGTTCCGTGAGCTGGCCCCGGCGCTCGAACCCATGCCGGGCTTGGTGCGCCTGCTGGAGCATGCCCAGGCCAACGGCATTGGCATGTGTGTGGTGACCAATGCACCTCGGCTCAATGCCGAGCACATGCTGGCAGCGATGGGCCTGGAGGCGCGCTTCGAGCATGTGCTGGTGGCTGAGGAGCTGGCGCGGCCGAAGCCGGATCCGCTGCCTTACTTGACTGGCCTCGAGCGCCTGGGCGCGGAGGCTGGGCAGGCGCTGGCGTTCGAGGATTCGTTGCCGGGGGTCAAGGCCGCCAGCGGTGCCGGGATTTTCACCGTTGGTATCGCCACGACCCAGACGCCAGAGCGGTTGCTGGCTGCGGGGGCGAGTTTGGTGGTAGATGATTTCGACGATCCGCGGTTGTGGGCGGTGATTGCGCAGATGGAAGCCGGGCGGTTGGTGAAATGAGTGATGCCTTGGTGTGTTCGCCGTGGGGGGGTTGGTGTTCTTGAGATCGAGCGCCGCCCGCGCGAAGCGCTTGCCTTGGGATCTTCAGCGCCTTTGAGATCGAGCGCCGCCCGCGCGGCGCTTCGCGAAGCGCTTGCCTTGGGATCTTCAGCGCCCTTGAGATCGAGCGCCGCCCGCGCGGCGCTTCGCGGGGC
>Ga0256771_1000064_pt1 | contig 16889 bp, 9 predicted proteins | sample MC6MC0922MT_FD_186046 | JGI IMG/M metagenome (GOLD analysis project Ga0256771, IMG submission 186046) | Metatranscriptome of enriched soil aggregate microbial communities from Iowa State University, Ames, United States - MC6-MC0922-MT... | ecosystem: Environmental > Terrestrial > Soil >...
ATCTGTTCAGCAGGTACATATAGCTCAGCTGGTGGAACACAATGCTTGACATGCCCATTAGGCACGTACAGTGCGGATGGGGCAGACTCATGCAGTACATGTCCACCTGGTTCATCATGCCCATCACAGTCGTCACTCCCCATCCAGTGTCCTGACGAGCATATTAGTGCGGGTGCGAATTCCAGCAGCTGTGATGCATGTCCCGCTGGTTATGCGTCCGATGTGACTCATACTAGCTGTGTCGTCTGTCCAGCTGGTTATGCCTGTCCAGGCGGTGGTGCGAGTCGAGTGGAGTGTCCAGCTGGCACGTACAATGATGGCACGACTCCGACACCAACCTGCCAACAGTGCCCGGCTGGATCGAGCTGCCCACAGGGAGCAACGGGACCACTGCCATGCATAGCAGGCACATATGCATTGCCAGGCAATGATAGCTGCACGCCATGTCCAATTGGTTACACGTGCACGACGACAGGCGTCATCACTCCATGCAGTCTTGGTCAATACTCGTCCAATGGCGTTTGCGTCACATGCCCGGCTGGTTATTACTGCCCGTCCATCTTCTCGGACCCCATCTCATGTCCGGCTGGTCACTACTCATTAGGCGGCGTATCAGAGTGTACGGCATGTCCAGCTGGCTACAAATGTCCAGCTCTCAATGAATCGACGATGATCCCATGTGACGTTGGCGCCTACTCATTGATGGGATCATCGGATTGCCCACCATGCCCTCTGGGCCATGAATGCCCGATGAACAGTATCCCACCCATACCATGCCCACCGGGCTACTATGCCAATACGACAGGCAACACTGCCTGTCCACTCTGCCCCGCTGGTTACGCATGTCCCAATGCGACCATCGCACCCGAACCATGCCAACCTGGCTACTTCAGTACGGGTGGCGCCGTCAACTGTACTCTCTGCCCGCCTGAGCAGGATTGCGCATCTGACAGCGGTGCTCTACCAAACTGCACCAGTGGTGAATACTACGCTGGACCTTACAATGGGTGCACACTCTGCCCTCCTGGCAAGCAATGCCCCAACCCTGCACAGGCTACGATTCAAGACTGTGTGGCCGGCTACTATTCGCTAGGTGAGCAGCAATACTGCACTCCATGCCCAAGCGGCTATGCATGCCCAGCAGTCGACACATGCCCTCAACCATGTGATGCAGGTAGCTATTCACTTGGATTGGTGACGGAATGTCAGCCATGCCCAGCTGGCTTTACTTGTGGTGGTGGCGGCAATGTCAGTAGTTGTCGTACGGGTGAGTATTCCCTCGGTGGTAGTAGTACGGGTTCCTGCTCTCCATGTCCAGCCGGTTCGGCATGTCCGGATCCCAGTGCCGTTCCAACTCCATGCTTACCCGGCACATACTCATTCGGCAATCAGACGACATGCTTCCCATGCCCAAAAGGATATCAGTGTGACGTGGCGTTGGGACCACAGAATACATGTGAGCCCGGAACGTATCGTTATGATCTGACATCCAACGCATGTTCAGACTGTCCAGCTGGAGCGAGTTGTCCAGATGGTGTGCAGTACCCCATTCCATGCGCTCCTGGTCGATTTGCATTGGGCCGCGCAGCGAACTGTACGGATTGTGATCCCGGCATGGAGTGTCCAACAACGGATGGAGCGAATCGAGCACCATGCCCTGCTGGCACGTACTCAAGTGGTGGATTAGCACGATGCCTCTCGTGCCCGGCTGGCATGGCATGCGCTATTGGCTCAGTCAATGCAAGTGTTCCATGCCCCACTGGCGCATACTGCCCACAGAACAGTGATGCAATGGGCCAGCCATGCCCGTTTGGAACGTATCGTGATATTACTGGTGCGAAATTCGTCGATGAATGCTTCCCATGCCCAGCCAACTATTCATGCCCATCCGTGCGTACCGTCACTCCACAGCCATGTAGTGATGGTCACATCTGTCCTGTCGGCACCATCTCACCAACATCCTACCCATGCTTGCCCGGTACCTACCTACCACCCGAGCAGCCATCCCGCATGCTACGATCCGATTGTTGGCAATGCCCGGAAGGCTACTACTGTCCAAGTGGAACCAGTGTTCCAACACCATGTGATGCCGGTACATTCTGTCCAGCTGGCAGCTCTGCATCCTCCGCATCACCATGCCCATTGGGGAGCTATCTCACGAGTCGAGGTGGCATCGCGGCGTCGAATTGTACGATGTGTGAGGCAGGGCATTATTGCCCCTATGGTGCCAGTGCTCCCGTGCCATGCCCACCCGGCACTTACAATCCCTATGCCAATCGTTCACTCGCTGCCAACTGTCAGCCATGTGAGCCTGGTCAAGCATGCACAACCCATGGCTTAATCGCACCCGATCAGCCATGTCAAGTCGGTCACTACTGTCCCAAGGGCACGGTCCTTGGTTCGGACACTCCATGCCCGGCTGGCACGTACAATGATGAGACAAACTCCACTCAGCTAGCGGATTGTAAAATCTGCCCAGCTGGATTTGCATGCCCCTTTGCAACGGGTGGAGCAGCCAACAAGCCTCAAGTATGCAGTGAAGGTCATTACTGTCCACTCGGCACTGGCTCACCAACCCAGTATGCCTGTCCTGCTGGGACCTACCTCAACTCCACCCAGCATGATGCCATCGACGATTGTATTCCATGCCCGGCTGGTCAATGGTGTGCAACTGGATCGGCCATACCGACTGGGGCATGCGCAGCTGGATTTTATTGTCCGCTTGGGACCAATGTCTCGACCCGCTTCCCATGCCCAGCTGGCAGCTACTTACCATTCACCAATGGCACGGCTGAAGGGGATTGTCTGCCATGCCCGCTCGGCCACTTCTGTCCTCTCGCAACGGCTGACCCATTGCAGTGCAGCGCCGGTACCTACTCCCCATCAGTCGGTGCCGCTGCAGATGGCAAGGTCGCATCCTCCTTACAACTCTCCACTGCGCCCGATTGTATTTCATGTCCGGCAGGACAATTTTGTCCGACTGCTGGTACGGTGACGCCGCAGGATTGCCCCATTGGTACGTATAGTATGGCCGGTGTTGCAGTCTGTCTGCCATGCAAAGCTGGATACTTCTGCGACACACAGAAGGTGACTGAAGACGACCTCATCAATAAGAAATGCCCGGCGGGTTGGTGGTGTGCAGAGGGCCAGTCGAGTGGAATGGTCAATCAATGTCAACCTGGCCATTACTGCCCCGAAGGCAGTTCCTATCAACTCAACTGTTCGATCGGTACGTATAATCCCAATACTGGTTCATCCTCTCCACTTGCCTGTCAAGAGTGTGGTGCCGGCTTCTATTGCTTGGAAGGTATGAGTGGCTACAGTGGTGAGTGTGGCGTTGGTCATTATTGTCCACCCGGCTCATCAACCCCGCATGCCGTGCCATGTCCTCAAGGATTCCGTCGGACGAGCCCCGGGGCAGCAACAGAGTCAGACTGCTCCATCTGCCCCGCTGGCAACTACTGTCCACGTGGTAGTGTATTGGGATTGTCCTGTCCACAAGGCTTCTACTGCACGGAGGGTCAGCCTCAGCCCATCCCATGCCCGATCGGTTTTTATGGCAATGGCAGCATGCTCACCTCCATCAATGAGTGTACGCCATGTGACCCCGGTTGGTATTGTGATCGTGAAGGGTTGAGTGCACCAACAGGCAAATGTGACCCTGGCTACTACTGCGTCATCGGTGCCACCAGCTCACAGCCATCAGCGGGTGCACAGGGAGGACCATGCCCACCCGGCGGTTATTGCCCGCAAGGAAGCTTCGTCTCCTTACCATGCCCGGCTGGTCGCTATCAGAATGTGAGTGCAGCCAGTGATATCACATTATGTCAACAATGCCCGCCTGGTTTTTACTGTGGTGGCACCTCGAATGCTGGCCCCACTGGTCCATGTGCAGCTGGCTTCTATTGTGTTGGTGAGAGTACGACTGCCTATCAACATGTGTCACCTGCTGGCTTCTATACGCTGGCTGGGTCGAGTGCTCCCACGCCATGCTCCGTTGGTCGCTATGCACCGAGTGCGAACTCCTCCACCTGTCTGCTGTGTGATGCCGGATACTTCTGTCCGAATCAGAGTACGATCTATATGACGGAATGCCCACGTGGCGCATACTGTGAGAGTGGATCAAGCTTCCCATCGGCATGCCCCATTGGACGATTCAACCCCAGCCCACACGGTACAAATATGACTGCATGTCAATCATGCCCACCAGGCGAGTATTGTGATGCCATTGGACTCTATCAACCATCCGGCTACTGTACCGCGGGCTTCTACTGTGCAGGTGGAGCTCAATTGGCCACACCTCAATCAGCGGTGGTTGGCGGGTATTCGTGCCCGTCTGGCTTCTATTGCCCAACCGGTACTCCCTCGCCACTGCCCTGCTCACCTGGCACCTATACACTGGGCATTGGCAGCATATCGCAATCGGATTGTCGCGTGTGTCCGCCTGGTAAGTATTGTACCATCGGCAGTGGCAGTGCGCCACAGGAGTGTAGTGCTGGCTATTATTGCATACTCAATGCAACCACGAGTATGCCAGTGGATGGTGTGACAGGCGATGCATGTCCACCAGGGTCATACTGCCCGACTGGGTCGAGTGCTCCATTGACCTGTCCAGCTGGTAGCTTCACCTCGTCACCCGCTGCCAGCGAGTGTGAGCAATGTCCCGCTGGCTCATACTGTCTAGCGAATAGTACAGTGAGTACGAATTTATGTGCGATCGGTTACTACTGCCCGTCTGGAACGCAGTCACCCACACAGTACCCGTGTCCACTTGGCACCTATAATCCACTGCCGGGCATGACGAACATCACGGCATGCAGACAATGTGAACCCGGCATGTACTGTGCTGCCTATAATGCCACTGATGCAACGGGATCATGCGCGGCTGGTTACTACTGCCCTGCTGCAGCGACCAACCCCTATGGTGCTGTTGATCCCTCTACTCCTGTCGGCCACGTGTGTCCCATGGGTAGTTATTGCCCTTCCGGCTCCACTCAGCCAGTGCTCTGCCCACCCGGCACCTATCGCAATGCGACATCAGGATCATCGCTGGCAAGCTGCTTCGCTTGTCCTGCTGGTCAATATTGTGACATTGCTGGCTTATATACGCCCACTGGCCTGTGTGCGGAGCGGTATTATTGCTCACTCAACAGCAGTACTCCAACCCCTCAACCAGTTGGTGGTATGAGTGTCGCTGATGCTGGTGGTGATATCTGTCCCGCTGGTCATTTCTGCCTCGAAGGCTCCCATGAGCCAACCCCATGTGCAGCTGGCCGCTATCAGAACTTGACTGGTCAGACGAGCTGTGAATCATGCCCGACTGGATTCTACTGCAATCAAGCCGCTGCTCAACCAGTGCCATGCCCAGCGGGATATTGGTGTGGAATGAATACACAATCAAGTACACAGAACCCATGCCCACCCGGCACGTACAATCCACTCACGCAGCGTACAAGCGTTAGTGATTGTCTGCCATGTACGGCTGGATTCTACTGTACAGCCGGTGTCTCCTCACCTAATGGAGTCTGCTCTGGTGGTTACTACTGTACCGGCAATAACACGTCGCCCAATCCGACCAGTGGCGTCTGTCCACGTGGCTCCTACTGTCCACCTCAATCCGTTGCTCCCACTCCATGTCCAGCGAATTATTACTGTGGCGTGCCGAGCCTCCCCAATGCCACAACGACTTGCTCACCTGGATGGGAGTGTCTGACTGGTTCGGATACACCGCAACCGATGCGACTCCCGACTGGCCGCTTATGCCCGACCGGCAGCTACTGTCCAGGATCAGCCGCACGAATACTCTGCCAACCTGGGACATTCAATCCAAGTAATGGATCCGACGCGCTCACTGACTGCATTCCGTGTACTGGTGGCCAATACTGTGAAGCATCCGGCCTCTCCACTCCGACCGCTGTCTGTCCGGCTGGTTATGCATGCCCCGATGGGACTGCCGCTATTAATGACACACTCAAGTGTCCTCTCGGTCATCGATGCCCAATGGGTCAATCCTTTCCCATTCCATGTCTGCCTGGTAGCTATCAACCAATGACCGGACAGTCTGAATGCTTGGATTGCCCTGCCGGCTCCTACTGTGGTTCCGATGCAGTCAGCAATCCGACCCCCTGCCCAGTTGGCCATTACTGTCTGAATGGCACCTATCTTGCCCATCAATATCCATGCCCCGCTGGCTTCTACAATGATGCTCCATCAGCCAGTAGTCTTGCCTACTGTCGACCATGTGGCGGCGGTCGTTATTGTTCGAGCAGTGGTAGTACGAGTGCGTTGGGTGATGGTCCGTGTGATGCCGGCTACTTCTGTGAGGGTGGCTCCAATACTCCTTGTCCCATCGCACTCAACCTCACCTATCATGATCGTTTCTACACCAACGATATCTGCTTGACTGGCAGTTACTGTCCGCAGGGTTCGAATATTTCGATCATCTGCTCACCTGGAACGTTCGCGACGGGTCGTGGCAACTCACACCCATCAGACTGCAAACCATGCCCAAGGAGTCAATACTGCTCAGCTGCAGGCGCGGGAGCAGCAGGGGGCACCTATTGTGATGCTGGATATCTGTGTGTGGAAGGCGCAACCATTCCCAATCCAACCAATAATCTCACACAAGGAGGATTTGCATGCCCACCAGGCACGTATTGCCCCCATGCTGCCATGTTCACCATACCATGTGAGCCGGGTACATTCAATCCAGATTATGGTCAGAGCAGCTGTCGTCAATGTCTCGCCGGTTTCTTCTGTTCGGACTATGGTCAGAGTAGTGGATACTTGTGTCCCCGTGGTTCGTATTGCCCTCCCGGTACGATTCAGCCTCAAGCATGCCCGGCTGGCTCCTTTGGTGTTCACACGAATCTGACCGATGTCAGTCAATGTCAACTCTGCCCTGTTGGGCAAGTGTGTGCTGGTACCAATCTCACACAGCCTGACTCCGTGTGTGCGGCTGGCTACCTGTGTGATGTTGGATCGCGCTCAACACAGCCACTGGTGCCGGGTCCATTGCCGGGCAGTGGAAACATGTCGGGACCATGCCCAGCCGGATACTATTGCCCTCAAGGGACGACTTCACCATTGCCATGCCCAGTTGGCACCTATCTACCTGCCAATCAATTCGCCGGGAACGCAGCTCAATGCATCGAATGTACGGCTGGTTACTATTGCGAGACGAATGCGTTGGCCGCTCCTACAGGTGTATGTGCAGACGGCTATACTTGCCCATCCGGCAGCACGAGTAACAGCAGTGTCATCTGCCCTGCTGGCAAGTATTGCATCACACCGTTCGTCGATCCACAGCCATGCCCGAATGGCACCTATACCAATCAACCGGGTCAATCCTCATGTACTCCATGCCCCGCACGATCCTATTGCATCAACTCTGAGACGACTCCACACACGTGTCCCGCTCGATTCTATTGTCCAGAGGGGACGGGTGAGCCATTGATATGCCCAGCAGGCACCTATTCCACCAGTCTGAATCTGAGCAGTGCGGCCGAATGTCGCTCATGCCCAGCTGGTGAGTATTGTATGAATGGTGAGATTCAAGGCAACTGCAGTGCCGGCTATATCTGTTGGAGTGGCAGTGCGCTCGCTCAACCAACGGGTGCAACAACAGCTGGCGGGCCATGTCCAGCTGGCCATTATTGTGAGTCTGGCGTTCAAGTACCAACATCATGCCCCAAGGGATTCATTCGTACGACTCCAGGTGGCAGTATGCGATCTGAGTGTGTGGCATGTGAAGCAGGCTATGCATGCTTGGAAGGGAATCCTGTACCCATCCCATGTCCAGCTGGCTTTTATTGCCCCGTTGATGATCAATACTACTCATGCCCACCAGGCACCTATCAACCAGCACTGGCAGCAACATCCAGTAGTAGCTGCTTACCATGCCCCGCTGGCTACCGATGCAATGCATGGAATATCAGTGACTACTCCGTCTTCCCATGTCTACCTGGCTATTATTGTACTGCCGCCACTATTGATCCTACGCCATGCCCCCCCGGCACCTACAATTCCTACCCGAATGCCAGCGCGCCTGACGCCTGTCTCACGTGTAAGGGAGGATTCCGCTGTGAGAGTGGCGCAACGAACGAGATCCCATGTGGCGGAGGAGAATTCTGCCCGAATGGATCGGCCATCGCATCACCATGCCCAGCAGCATTCTATTGCCCGGGATTGACAGCTCAACCCATACCATGCCCAGCGGGATTCTACTGCCCCGATCAAAGTGCACTGCCGACTGTGTGCGATGCCGGCACATACTGTCCACCATACTCTCAACAACCAACGGCCTGTCCAGTTGGCTCCATTGCTCTACCTCAACTCAATCGTACCTCACTCAACGCTAGTTGTGCTGTATGTCCTGCAGGGCGTTACTCCCCCTCCCCCTCCGCCACGGAATGCTTGGAGTGTCTGGGCGGGTATGTGTGTAGTGGTGGCAGTACGTCGGCGACTCCTCACTCACCATCGCAGAATGGCTATATATGCCCTGCTGGTTACTTCTGCCCGAATGGCACGACGATTGAGCAGCCATGCCCGACTGGCTCGTTTAATCAATATCAAGGTCAATCATCCCTCGCTGCCTGTCTGCTATGCTCATCGAATACCTTTCAGGACATTGCCGGCTCCACTGGTTGTAAGCCATGTACGGCGAGCTCCTCCTCTGCGCCGGGCTCAACACGCTGCTCATGTATCGGATCCAATCGTGCATTCCAAGCAAGTGATCAGAGTTGTATCTGTCAGCCGGGATATGATTTCGTCGCCGACCTCAAGCGTCTGAGTACGGAGGATGACATCGTTGATTGTCAGCCGATCGTACTGCAGCGCTGTGGATCGGGTCAAGCCAGGGACAGCAGAGGCCGATGTGTGCCAGCGGATGGATCCGCATGCCCAACAACACAATGCAATGGCAACTCAGGAAAATTCTCCGTTCCACTCGGCCTGTGTGAATGCGCGGAGCAACCCATGCTCGATACGATATGTGATGCGGACTGCAGGAAGGAGGCAACGATCGTTCAATACAGTAACGGTGAGCTCATTCTTACGGATCCAACGCAAGCCGCACTCGGCGCTGCCAACAGCACCGTCACTATCAACATTCATTCCATACCTGGATTCCTTGGTGCTCCAACATGCAGCGCATCATCATGCAAGTTTTATACTCTCGTCGCACAGGATGGCTTGGCTGGCATGTACGGTGCCCCACCCGCACTGCTCAGCTATGCACGCTCGACTGGACTCATGCCACTCGCCAGACATCATAAGCCAAAGTTCGCGTTGATGGGCCGTACTCCATCCGATCATGGCCCCGCTCATCATGCATTCGACACACAGACGACTAGCGTGAGCTTCCCATCCTCCGGTAGTGTCAATCCTGCTGTCATGTGTCTCATCGCTGGTGAGGGTGTATTGTTCGATGTGAGTCATGCTGCCGAGGGTTCCTATCCCGAGTATCAGAAGGATAATTTACTCAACTCCAATCTGAATTTTGATTGGGGCTACTTCCGCAATCTGTCTACCAGCATTGCGTCGAATGCATCCTCTGTCTCCCTCTTCGCCTTCACCTTCTCGACTCCCGGCGTGTATGTGTTCAATGACCATGCATGGCCCGATCAGATCACCATCATTCGGGTCGTGGCAAAGGATCAACTCTGTCCAACACCGGGCAATGACCCACTCGCGCGCATTCAACCATTCCTATTCGAAGCTCTCATCGGTAATGGGGTGCAGCGAAATACAAACATTGTCATGACGCCTGATTGGGACCTATTGGGCATCATGATCGCACTCATTACATGTCTCATCGCACTCGTCGTTATTGGACTCTACTCCTTCCAGACGCATAGTTGGACCAGTGGCGACCTCATCCCACCGCGCTATAAACAGATTGCCTTACAGGACAAGTTAGATGTGTGGAATGCATTCGTGTCAAAGGGCACGCTCCGAACGGTTGATAATGTGAGTCATGGATTGGCAACATTAGGCGGTGAAGCAAGCAGCGATAAGCAGACAGTCACATCGACACATGTCAAATCTGTTGGTCTCATTGATGAGTCTGGCAGTGGCAGTGTCAGTGGCGTTGGTGCTGCTGGCGCTGCAGGTGTTGCTTCTGGCGGTGTCAGGTCGGGTTCGGGTATTGATTTCGATTCGTGGGAGAGTGGGAATCTGGGCTCTGATCCGAACGATGCTTACATGAATGAGTTGACGTCAAGTTTGGATTTGGAGGGTTTTGATTTTTCCAGTCTGTATCGTCTGCTGGATGAGACGAAGGCGAGTGTGGACGGATACTTCAGTGCACAGGAGGATGGACTGAGACTATTCTATGAGCGTATGAGTCTGGAGATTGATCATCTCAAGAATGTGCTCGCTGTCAAGATGCACGTACAATTGAATAAGACGGGTGAAGGCATGAGTGAGGCTGTGGATCGCTTAGTGAGTGGTGAGTTATTAGCTCGACAGGCATTTCAGGATTTATCGCGTCGTCGCGAGCTCGATTTCACCAAGAGTCTGGAGCAGCTCGTTACGTACATTCGCAATCTGAGTGATGACTATCACATCTTCCCCATCAAGGATTTATTGCGTCTCATCACTGATCAGATCGCACTGTGTGAGCGCAGTCTGGCACAGGAGCGTGCACGTCGCAAGGTGTTCGCTGCGCACAGTGAGATGATCGGACGACCGATTATTGATTGTCTGGCTAAGAGTGACCTGGCTGAGGAGGGCATACAGGATCGATACATCGGCGCACTCAAGATGTTCGACAGTGCAACAAAGAACCTACTCAGCCGCATGCTGCATGAGGAGCAGTCACACGCAGAGACGATGGAGAGCTTTGATGAGTCAAGTACTGAGAAGAGACAGTTGGAGTTGGATCGATTCCATCTGACATTGTGTAAGATTACCAAGGAAATCCAACAGCAGCTCTCCTATCTGGATGAGAGTCTCACTCCTATCTTTGAGCAGTTACGTGAGCTCGAGGACCGTACTCATCATGTGTGGGTGCATGTGCAGGGTGAGTTATTGGAGCAGCGCTGGTCCGTGTTGACTCATCCGAGTGAGGGTCGAATCTTCCGCGGCATCAACCCTGAGCTGGCCAAGGTGTTGAGTGGCCTACTGGGTATGAAGGGCGGCATGATGGTCGATCCCATCACTGGTTGCTTCAAGCCGCGCGAACCATTCGATGCGACTGACCCATTCGATACGATTTTCGATCATCAATTACAACAGGAGACGAGGGAGGATGAATCGGAATCGGAATCGGAATGGGACGAGGAGGATGGAATGGAGGGAAGAGAAGGAGAAGGAGAGAGAGAAAGGAAGGCACAGAGGCGCGCTGGCATGGACTCCGATGAGGCAACGCATGGAGCCGATGCGGCTCGCTCTCGTCGTACTCGCATTGCTGAGTCCGAAAGTGAGAGTGATGCGTCGGAGGATGAAGGTGAAACTTATCCTGCCTCAGCTCATCCCGCCTCCACTACTACCATGCCTCCGACTACTGCCTCATTCATCTCAGAAGGTGTGGCCACGAGTAAGAAGCCCAGTGCTCGTACTGCCACTATTGATCGTGTCCGTCATGTGGCTGGTGAGAGTGCAACTGATATTGATGGTGATGTTGATGTTGCTGGTCTGACTGTCTCTGCTGTTTCATCTGGTGTCCGTCATGGTGTTGGTGGTGTTGGTGTTGACCTCGACATCATCTCAGCGAGTGGTGAGCATGTTCGTGCTCGTGCGTTTGCCGATGTCGAGCGTAAGCGTCGTCTAGTCGAGCATGATGCATCGTTGAGTGATGCTGAGCGTGCTCGTCGGTTGAGTGCACTCGATGCGGAGTTGGAGACATTGAAGAATCTGTTCGGTGTCGATGCCAGCACACTCATCCAACACTTTGATCGAAGTCAGACGAGCCGTGCCGATGAGCTCCGTGCAGAGGAGGAGGCGATCGCTGCACTGCGTGCTGACCTCGCTGCGAAGCAATCTGCACTCATGCAGCTGGAGGAGCAACAGAGAGTGGAGGAAGAGGAACTCAGACGACAGTTGGATCGTGAGGATGCTGAGGCGAATGAGACCATGGCGGTGGATATGGCAAATATTCATTCACTCATTCATCAAGCTGTCAACATGGAGGGAGAAGCAGCAGGACCGGGTGCAGGTGTAGAAGGGATGACGAGGCAGCAACAGCAGCGCACGAGGCTGGCTCATGCAGGTGGTGACGGCTCTGCTGAGGGTGACATCGAAGGCGGCCCTGGTGCTGGTGTTGATGCTGATGCTGGTGTGTCTGGTGTCATGGGTTCAGTGTCTGTTGGTCGCGAGTCGTCAGCCCTGTTGAGTGAGTATCATTGTTTGATTCGTGATCTGCATACGAGTGGCGCCAGCAATGAAGTCATCCGTGAGAGGTTGAGTGAGCTGCATGCAGCAAAGCGGATGGAGATGAGAGAGAAGCGGATGGAGGCATTGAAGAGGAAGCAAGAAGAGGATGCACGGAGGATCAGAGAGGCTGAGCAGCAGATACAGGAGAAGTTGAGTGAGCAGGAGACAGAGGCAAAGCAAATGGAGAGTATTCGACAGATGCTGCAAGCGTCAGATAAGATGAATGCCGCCATCGAACCGGGTGCGGCTCCAATACGGAAGGAGGATGGCGATGCTCATGCTCATGCTCATGCTCATAGTACCATTGGCAGTGACGGTAGCAGCGGTAGTAGTAGCAGTAGTAGCAGCGTTGCGTCTCGTCCTGTTCGTCGTAGTCGTCTGCAAGCCTTGAGTCTGCACATGAGTAGTGTGGATATCCCAGCGGACATTGTTGAGGATGCTGGATTAGCCGCTCGCGCATCTGGTCAGGCTTTTGCCATCACTCCCAATGATGATTCCATGGGATCGTCTCAGAATGCTCACTCCATCGAATTATCACCTCTGCCAATGGATGCTTCCGATCTCAATGTTGTCATGAGTGGTGAGGGTGAGGGAGAGGGTGAGTCTGCATTGGAGTCGTCTGTTGCCTTGGAGTTTGAGCGTAATCGTGCTGCCATCGAGCGTCGCTATCAGCGTTCAGCCTTGGAGCGTGAGGCAAGGAATGTCGTGAGCGAGGCATTCGAATATGCGAAGTTGGAGTTGCGACAGGACCTCATGCTGCATAATCGCCTTAAAGCACGCAGCCTCTCGACGCTGGATGGTAGTGAGAGGCCGCAGACTGAGTCTGAGTTGGCTTCGTTGTTAGCGTCCGCTGATGCCGACCGTGCGAGCTTGGAGAGTGCACAGGACTTGGAGAAGGCTCGACAGCGACAGAAGTTGAGTCAGCGTCTGGCTGAGCAGAAGAAGCGGCAAGAGGAGAAGATGAGTAAGAAGAAGGCACTGGAGCTGAGAGCAGAGGCGAGACGGAGTGAGGAGGCAAATAAGGCAAATGTCAAGACGAGGGAACAAGCAAAGATCGCTCAAGCGGCGGGAAAACTCGATGAACAAACGCGAAGAAAACTTGGAAAGAAGATCATTGAGTTGGTGATGGGCAGCCGTCATGGTAGCGAGGTTGAGCATCGCATGCGTGATCACATGGAGGAGAGGATGGCATTCATTGCGGATGCATTGGAGCGATGTACGAATGAGCAGGAGAATGGCGGCGAGATTAACTTCCAGCAGATCGAGGCAGAGGCTGCCGCAAAGTTTGATCACACACATGCTGCTGACATCGCGGCATTATTACGACAGCAACGGGATGAGGTGAGGGAGGCCTATAAGCAACTGTTCCCGGATGCTGACTTCAGCACTGCCGAATGGCAGGTAGCGGAGGGTGATGAGATGAGTGAGTATCAACGGCGTCGACGTGAGATCATGAGTAAGAGTGGCAGCATACTGGCTGGTAGTGGCAGTGGCAGTGGTGGGGATGGAACGAGTAGTGGCACTGGCGATGATATGGGTATGGATGCATCAGCATTGTCACGTTTGAGTGCAGCTGCCGCGGAGAAGCAACGTGAGCATGAGTCCCGCTTAGCCATGGAGCAGCGTGAGCTGGATCGTTTACAGCGTGAGTTGGATGGTAAGGAAGCTGCACGTAAGGCTCAGCGCTTGGCGTTGGAGGAGGAGAAGAAGCGTCAGGAGTTGGATTTATTACATGACCTCAGCAATGAGCAGCGTGAGGAGATTCTCTCCGCGCATAAGCTCAACTTGCGTAACTATGAGCGTGCCATTGAGAATGAGAAGGCGAAGCAGACGAATGAGTTGGAGCGAGCACTGGATGAGAGACGAAGAAAAATCGCCGCCATCAAGGCCAAGAGGAAGGCTCAGCAGGAGAAGGAGAGGATGATGGAACAACAGATGAAGAAGAAGATGAAGAAGAAAATGTTGGCCAAACTACAAGCGGAGAGTGTGGGAGCAACGAGTGAACTATGGAAGCTTCGTGCGGCAGCTGCTGCTGTCACCGCTGCACACCATGCTCATGCTCAGGGCAGTGGCAGTGTGGGGGGCATGGCGGGTATAGTGGGAGCGGCCAGTCTCGCATCCATGCTGTCCAGTAGTGGTGCGCTTGTTGGTAGTAGTATGGATGATGAGTTGGATGCCGAGGATGAGGCCATGATGCGTGCACGTGCCCGTGCCCGTCAGCAACGTGAGGAGGCTGAGAGTGCGGAAGTGAAGGCCAAGGCCGAGGTCATCCAACGTATTCAATCGATCGAGCAGATGGTCTCAACACTGCAGACGGAGAGTTCGACATGGCGTGGAGAGGTATTCATTGATAGTAAGGATGCTCATGACCCAACATTCCAACCCAGCGGCACTGAGCCTCAACTCGCCACTGTAGCGGAGCTTGACGCCAAGTCACTCGTCCTCTATCGATTCGGCATTCATCTCATTGATCTCCTATTCGCCGCTGGCCTCGCTGAATGCCCGGTGAATGGAACGGACCCACGCTCCACTCATACTCCATTACAACTCCTACTCGCATCCGCACTGCCACCCAACCCACACACTCATACTGCATTCATCAACTCATGCCAGTTCAATGCTGAGAAGGGTATACTATTCATGAGAAAGCAGAGACTCAACGATGTTGGAGAGTTCATACTCGTACTCATTCATGCATGTGCACACATCACCACGCAGGCAAGGAAACAGAGGAACGACAAGGAAAACCACACGGACACACTCAACCGTGCAGCCCAACCGAATGGGAGCGGCAATGATGGAGCCACTCATCCCTCATCATCATCGTTGATGTGGGATGATCGTCATCCTGATTTCATTCGTCATTTCCATTCCTGCCTCCAATTCCTCTGTGCTGATATCTTCTATACCAATGCAGCCAAGGCGCTGCAAGCTGCTCCTCATCTCATCTCACTCACACAGGACTCAACCATGCATGGAATGCAAATCGAAGGAAGGACGACCAGTGCAGAGGGGGACATCTATCACCGTGACGGATCTGCTTCATCAGCAGTTGCATCCTCCAGCGTTGGCTCCAGTGTCCTCTCCGTTGCCATTGATTCGTTGCTGGACTTCCATCCGATCACGGCTCCCGCTGGGGTTGGCATGGATAGGTCGATGACCATGCCTACGTCTATGTCTATGTCTATGTCTATGGCAATGCCTCTATCTGGTGTTGGTGTGAGCCGTGTGTCAGATGTGTCAATTTGTCTTCCTGTTCGTTGGAGTGAGTACAGTGAGTCTCGTCTGTTGTCACGTTTGGGTGCGTATTCATCGTTTGCTGACTCGTTTCATCTTCGTCACTCCCTCCAACAGCTTGAGTCGCATCAGCGTGCACGTGAGCATGCACGCGAGGTCAATGAGGCGAGAACATTCAGACAGCGAAGTGTGCGTGGAGCGCCACCACCAACACCAAAGGAGGACAAAGCATGGCAAGTCGATGTCAATGGAGACAAGGCGAATGGAAATGGAGAGGACAATGACAATGAGAATGGAAGCAGCAACATACCTGGATCGGGTCCGATCCATCCTCATCCTTCTTACCTGAATAGTGTTGGTGAGTTGTGTGATTTGGAGGATTCTCTCAATGCTCAGCTGACCAGCATTGTCGATCAGCTCTATCATCAAACACTCACACTGCAGCAATGTGAGCGAGATTGTCGGGAGTTGAAGGCGAAGCAAGCGATGGCTCAGGGACAGGCTCAGACTCAGGGTCAGACTCAGGGTCAGGGTCAGACATCGCCAATGTCACACGTCGAGCTCGAAACATTGAATAAGTTTGATGCGAGCATGAGTGAACATCATGCACTCATCCATGCATTGACGAAGGAGAAGGATGAAATCATATACAGGATACGCAATGTTCAAGCTGCACTCAAGCAGCTAGAAGGACTCACTAATCATGACACACAGAGAGACCAACCAGAAGCTTGAGGCCATGGTCATGGCACGTGAACAAATGTTTGGAGTGCACTCCTCGACAAACATTGGTTCGAGCCTCATTCCATTCCACCGTGACGTGACGTGACGCGACGCACGTCACATCTCATCTCATCTCATCTCGCGTCGTCCCATTCTCAGTTCAGCTCATCTCATCTCATCCCATCCCACCTCACCTCATCTCCTCTCCTCTCCTCTCTCCTCCTTTCCATCCCTCAACATTGTTCATTCGACCCTCGTTCTTTCCGTTTCCTATGCTGCTGTGTGGGTCAATTCAGTCGACTGCTCTTGCACCTGCGAGTCCGTTTTCCCCTTGTCCTTTTACTTTTCCTTTCCTTGCTCTCGCGTGCAGTAACTGTTGAGCTGCACGCTGTGCCGTCAGTGGTCGGTCCTGTCACAGTGGTGTCTGCCGAGCGACATCGATTCGATTCGATTCGATTGCTGACGTATAGATTGCGCCATTTTTTAAGAACATTGTTTTCATTATTACTTGCGTTCTAGATATATATATATATCATTGATTATATTGAGCTTGG
>Ga0256771_1000074_pt1 | contig 16252 bp, 2 predicted proteins | sample MC6MC0922MT_FD_186046 | JGI IMG/M metagenome (GOLD analysis project Ga0256771, IMG submission 186046) | Metatranscriptome of enriched soil aggregate microbial communities from Iowa State University, Ames, United States - MC6-MC0922-MT... | ecosystem: Environmental > Terrestrial > Soil >...
CCATGTGGAGTGAGTTCGATATGAGTCTCATCGCAGAATATAACACGCTCCCAATCCTGCTCAGTAAAGTGACGATACCCATTAGCAAAGGAAAGTCTTCGTTGAATGTCATGTTCAGTCCATGCATGAGTTTCTCTTGCCACACGACCATACAGGCCAACTTCATGTAATCGACGACGTATAGTATTGAGTGAGACATCCAACTCCAATGCACTCTTGATCTCTTTAGGTACTGTTACTTTCTTTTCTTCCGCGAAATCTTGAATAGCAATATCAGTCATGTCATCTGTACAACGAGGACGACCACTCCTTTCCTTATCCTTGACTGAATGTTCCTCCTCCCATCGTTCTATCCACAGCGCAACAGTATTCTTGTTGCATTTAATCGCTTGAGCTATATCTTTACTCAACCAATTAACCTTATGGAGAGTTATGATGGCTGCCCGCTCCACTTGTGTCAGTTGGTCAATGCACCCATGGGGACGATTGAAGAGTGGTGGAGGAGATGAAGGAGTTGGGAGAGGAATGGGTAGTGGTGGAGTTGGAAGAGGTGGATGTCTATGTTGCTTGTCGTGACAATGGATGCATTTGCTTCCATGCTTGTATCTCATGGCCATCCATCTCTGACACGAACCGCAGAAGAACTTGTCTGTGCGGTGAGAGCGTGGAGGTGGAGGCTCCATTCTCTGACACAGCCTGACACATGGCTTCATCCATAGCATGAACAACAATAGCAGCACAGGCAATCAGCATACCATTCCATTTCCCACTCACATACCCATCCATTGTATAGTGTGCGTACCTTCTGCTCTTGTACTTCCCTTCGATATGGCATGTGATGATGTGTGTCTGATGAGTGAGGAAGAGGAGAGGACAGGAGGGAGAATCAAACTTGTGCACGTAAGGCAGGCCAAGTGCATGAAGGTAAAGGAACAACAATTACCTCACCATATGGATATCAGTAAGACTACTCATGACAGTGATATGAACTGTGGTGTTGCTGTATGTTACTGACCATTCTTACGGAGAACGAGAGGGTTACATTTTTCACTAAGTCCTAGGGACTTTTGGTAATGGGTGAAGCAGTTTGCTCTAAGACTTGTGAGGTTTACTGGCCATTGCAACTTTTCATGTCCGAGTGAGATAAAGTCGGGTGTTCTGGTATGCACAGCCGCAGTGATATGACACGTACAACTGGCATATAGCCGTGAGCTCGTTTCCAATAATATAAGCTCATGCTACCTTCAGCAAATGATGTAGTAGATAATGGGTTATATATGTTGCGGCGCGATTCTTATGCTTACGCTTATGTCTATGCTTATGCTGATGATTATGCCTATCGTGACTGTACGGCGTTCGCTGCTGATTGGCTGTGCATCAGCGCGCTGACTTTGACATTGTCAATGCAGTAAGGACGAGGAGTGAGTGTGGCGCCTGTTATGGCTCCATCCTTTTCGTCGTGTCGACAGGATTCATGCCCGTATATGCATACCTCCTGCTCTCCGCTGCATCACGGATACGTGCATTACTCTCATGCTTGGAGTCATCTACATGACCTCCTTTGTCCTTGTCTTTTCCTCCTCTTCCCTTTCCTTCCTTTCCTCTTGTTGTCATGGATTCCGCCTCCTCACTCTTCTTCCAATCATACTGACTGATACGACCTTCATGGGGATCGATGAAACGCTTCGGACGGAAATGATGAGTGCGTGCGCGAGGGCCATGTTGCATATATTCGCCTGTGTGTGCAATTCCCTTTGATGTCTGTGACAGACAGCTGAGTGTTCCAGCAGCTGGTTTGACAGCGAGTCCAACTAATCCTGTTCCAAGTCCTCTCATGAATCCCTTCGCTCCCCTCTCCTGTGCTCCTCTCACTGGATCCATGACTATGCCTTTTAGCCCACTGCCGAATCCATACGCCATCGTTCGTGCCCCCATCCTCAATCCCTCACCAACATGTTCAGGCTGAGCGGCCGATCGTTGACTCATCTTACTCACAAAATCCTGATCCAGACTCGCCGCTGCCAACGCCTTCGATCCACCACCCAATACACCCGCAACAGCTGAACCAACACCTGCAACACTGTGACGGAGCAGATTTAAACTGCCCTCAGCTAGACCTTGACCGAAGGCCTCTGGACTGATCATCGCTCCTTTCATCGGCTCATAGAAGAAGCCCTTCACGCCCGCTCCAATGCTGCCAACCGTACCAACAGGATTGCCTAGAATTTCCAAACTTCCAAGTACCCGATATATTTGCTTTACCCCCTCTTTGATATAATGCACAGCCAGTAATCGTACAAAATCCTCAGGACTGCCAACTCGTCTCTCAATGATCATTCCATCTAATCGTATGGGTGCTGACTCCAACGATCCCACACCGGCCTCCAACACTGATAAGACGACAGTGAGGGGATTCACAACGAATGAGTTGACATAGTGATTACGGATGCCGGGATTAAGACCAAGGGTGAGATTGATGGCGAGCGGCTGCAGATGAAGAAACTTGAAGTATAAACTTGCGACTTGTGCCTCTGGTACGATGAGCTCATTGCTCATCTTACGATAGACCACAGCCTCATCTGCCTCTCCTGCTACTGCCTCACTCAATCCCTCTACCGATGGCGTGATGCGTTGCTGCAGTGCATTGACAAATGCCAGCACCTTATAGATGTATAGCTCATTGATCTTCACATCCAGCTCCTGCATGAGGAAGCTAATGTAGTCGAAGCAATGCATACTCCGACCAACCTGTTGCTTCTGCTTGGAGATGGCGAGTTGAATGAGCGGCAACCACTGTTGAGGTGGGACAGGCGAGGCAGCAAGAATGACTGGATGGATGGCATCACGGGTCAGATTGTCGAGTTGCATCCGATCGAGACTCATCTGTAAGGCAGTCGTGGTTGCACTATCCCTCACACTCAATTGAAGGTTCTCTAGAGCAAAGTATGCAACCTCCTCCGGTGTCTGGTCGATGACACTCACACCAAACAATACCAGCTTTAGTTCAAGCTTGAGGCGTGATGGTGTATACTGGGCCAAATGCTCACGCGTGTCGAGTGAAGACCGAGGTGTGGCCTTCACTTCATTGCGTTGTACACGCACACAGACTGCAGCATTTTCAGCTGTTGTGCTCGGCGTGGCCAGTGCTAACCACTTCCTCTTCCATGCCACTCTCTCTCGCTCCTCCTCACTCAGCTCGTCCTCGCCCTCACGCGCATGCATCCGTCTCAATCGTCGCCGCTCCAACTCATCTGGATTGATGGCCGATGCCGTATCCTCAACTCGCTCATTCTCCTCATCAACCTCCTCATCCTCTGGATGTAGTCGATGCTGCGCTGCTTGGGAATCAAGAGGAAGTGTTGGAACGCTGAGAAGTGGGATGACGGTGCTTCCGAGCAACACGGGGCGATCAGCAGAGGATGGCAGGAAAACGGATGATGCGCTGCTGACACTCGCACTTCGACTGCTCTTCCTCCTCTTTCGTCTGCCCTCGCGCAATGTTGCATTCGTTTGTACCTTCTCCGTTGCATGATGTTGTGGATAGAAGTAGAGCGTCAGTCTGAGCATGGCATCACGCGGTCTGTTAGCAGCGACATCATCTGGTAGAGTGAAAATGATTTCTTGCTGCTGCCACTTGCGCAGTGTCTGCATATCGCCGCGATCCGATACCAGTATGGAATAGCCACGCCGGAACAATGGACAGGTGACGTAGCAGATGATACGACCCAGTGCGAGATCAAGCATGAGTGCAGAGGCAACACGCTCAACATGCTCACTACCGACGAGACGAACACGATACTCGGACCAGGATGAGTCATGAACCCGATCATCAGCCATCAATTGCACCAAATGAGATTGCATCTCTGGCTCTGCACTACTGCCAGTGCTGTCACTGCTCACACTCGATGTGGCTGACTCAACAGGAGAGGATGATGGAAGAAGTGGCGCTGGTCGCTTCTCATGTGCCAGTGCCGATGTTGATGAGGAAGTAGCCTCAGCAGCGAGTGGAGGTTGAATGCCACTACTGCTCATACGGGGTTCGCCTGCCATTGGCTCGATCTCCTTGGGCGAGAGAGTCGAGACCGACGCCAAAGCACTGGATTTGCCTTGCTCCTTCTCTTCCACTTCTACACCCTTCTTCTCTTCGCCAATACCAGTTGCGCTAGTCTGCTTCTCTGCTTGTTGCTGCTCCGTTGTTGTGATTGATTCGTTGAAATCGAAGTAGACGGCCATCTGCATCTGTCCCCTTCTTTCCACTCGTCCTCCCTTCAGCTTCCGTAATTCATACCATCTTGCATCATTATCCGTGCTGATGTTAGTGAGATTGAGACTCACGCTGCCGATCAGACGGTCGCTCAACAATGAATTACGCTGATACAGGTCAACATACACACGCTGACGATCAGGATGGCTCTCTGCTCCAAAACAAGTACATGTGTCTGGACTGGCAGGCTCCTGTCCCAAATTCGAAGCAATATCCTTTCCACTGAATACAACTTCTTCATTCCATTGCACTGTCTGATCGCGACTCACTCTTGCCATGCTTGTTTGTTTGACATCGTCTCCAACAATGACCTTCGCATACACATCACGATTTTTGATGCGTAAGCCACGTGATGCACTGACATGCACGCGAAGCGAACGGACGCGATCATGCAGATTCCGTTGATTCAAAGCAAAATCCACACCACTCGAAAAACCAGGCAGACGCTTGGCTCGACCAGGAGCAGTGGGCTCAATGCTGCTGACAGAAGCAAGGGATGATTTTGACCGACCTGCATCGGGTGGTATATCGACGAGTTGATTCTCCCCTGCCCATGTCATATGAGTGGGGTCATCCGGTACCGCATCATGTCCCATCGTCTTCCGATATTGCTCCTTGCCGACCTGTGTCTCCGCAGCATACTCCTCTGAACCAACTCGCGCACCCGCTGGCAGGGATTGATCGGCTGGGTAGGACACGGCAGCGGTGTCACTCCCACCCAGTAGCTTCCGACCCCCGCGCTCAATGGCCGATGCAAAGGACAGGCGTCTACGCCTCTGATGCTCCTCCATGCGGCGTTTGCGCCATGCCAGACTTGGCTCATCACTGAATACAACGTACCGAGTCGGGCCTTCTTGCTCACTGTAATAGTGGAGACGTTGACGTTTGCCACGGCGGCCCATTGAAAGAAGATCTCCACCCAAGCTACTCAGTGTCGCTGTCAAACCTTTCTGTCGCTCGGATGCTGCCTTCTCTGTCTTCTTCTCAACACTTTGTACATGCTCGTACTCAATCGTTGCATGATCCCGATCGAATTCATCCAACACCAATCGCTGTAGTTCACTCGCTTTCTGTTGCCATTCCTTGATCTTTGGCCGTCCGTCTGCGTCCACCCCATCATAGATGGCCACCTGTACTTCGATGGCACATGGGTCCAACATTGGCTCCTCCCAACACCATGGCACATCTGTCTGCGGTGGCAGGACGATCCATGAGAAGCCAGCAGTGACAGCATCATCATGATCAAAGCGTGGCAAACGACGCTGACGCTGATCACCGATATGACTGCTGTCCTCACCATGATGACGCGCATCAGTGTATTGTCGCACGCGGATCGTCTCAGTCGAACTACGATTACTGATGCAGAACGGCAATTGTTGTTTCAAGGTGGCCGTATCGTCGTCGAACTCACTGATCAGAATGAAACTAATCCCATCTCGCTGTCTGATGTCAACCCGCATGAACCAACGCTCATCTGGGTTTAACCTGTGACGCACAGCGATTGGAGTGTCACCACTGCCATCCGTGTCAAAATAACCACTCCACATCCAATCATCACTCACGTCGACAACAGCTGGGAGAGTGCTGGCACTACTACTACTACTGCTGCTGCTGCCACTTCTGCTCTCGACTGCCTCATGTTGATGTGTTGGATTAGTTAGGACTCGCTTTAGACAGATCCATCTCCTATCACTGGGCACATGAATGGGCCAATGCCAGATGACTTGCTGCGCTGTCTGTAACAACACATGATCATCACCATTGACTGCACTCGCACCATACGATCGAAGGCAGATGGGAGTGGGGAGGGTGTTGACGATGACGTAGTGAGGCAGGAATTTCACCATCTTGGTTCGTCTGAACACACCACTGCCGGCCTGTATATCCGCAATGATCTCATAGCTGCCCGCATCCTTCGCTATGCCCATCGGTATGGATACGGCTGACTGATTGCCTACAGCATCGATACTCATCCGTTCCGACCATTGACTCCATTGTATGTCTTCATCCTGTGTATTGTGTGTTGGGCCTGCAAGGTCCCATCCAGTTGATCGTGGATGGCGGCCTGATCGAACTGCCAATCGGCCCTTCTTGCTGTCAATACTCTCATAACCGAACATCACACAATGGTGACGATCGGGGAGGGAGATGGACTCCAAATGGCACGTCTCATCCTTGTGAATGGCCGCCTTTGGCATGGATTTTGCATCTCGTACACGCGCGGGCAGGTATTGCCTCTTATCCGCTGTAATCTGTAAGCTGAGTGACGTGAGGTCCCAGATCCAGTACTGTGTGTAGAGCACAATACGCGCATGGCCGCCTCGCTGCTGGATCTCCATGCAAATGGGCAGCACTCCGCCATTGTCACCAACCAACCGAATGAGATGTACCTGTGTATCCTCCTCCTCCGATGGCTCACGCTCACACAGCCGAAGCTTAACTGGCGCACTCCATCCAGCTGCCAAATGGTCGAGATGCAGGGAGATGAATGTATCACAGCTGGTGTCGGCATGGTAGAATGGGCGAATCGCACCACGCTGCAATGTCACTTCATCAACAAGTTGTGCTTGCATAGGGTCACCCTCCTCCTTCTCAGGTGTACGCCTCTGGCTGGATTGAAGACGGATGGAGACAGGCGTGGCCAATACGTTCTGCAATGTCAGTGGCGTGCGTAGATGGAAGAGGGATGTCGCAGCGGACGGGAAGGAGTTTCGGCCATTACCACTCGGTTTCCCTTCGCTTGCTCCATATCCCGGTGTTTGGTGCTCCTCAGTCATGCCACGGGCCTCATCATAGCCAACTTGCATGGTTGAGTGGTGGAGTGTGAAATGGAATGGACGAGAGCGGGTGTCAGCAGCCGCCGCTGCTGATGTGGATGAAGATGAGACGTCCGTTCCAGTTACAAGATGGCGTGCAGGAACTTGAAGCTCAGGTCGACAGGCATACGTCTGCATCAATGACGACAAAACAGCTCCCTTCTTGGGATGGCTCGGCGGTGGGGCCAATACGATCTCATCACTCCAATCATAAGCACGCGCCATACCACTCGATGTGCTGGTTTCAGCATCAGTTGAGTCGAGTGCAGGTAGAGTAGGTCGAACCCGTATGGAATGCATCATCGGCGCAGCAATGACTGGCAGCCACATGCGCTCTCCAGGCGCCAGCTCCTTCTCAATGTAGCGATTCTCACCTGACACGCACATGGTCACATTCGTCTTATTGATAATGGCGAATGTGGAATGCAATGAGATGACACGCACACCACGGCTCCACGCAACATCCACAACGACATCGAATGGAGTCGATCCATCACCTGGTCTCAACATGTGACGAGAAGAGGATTCACGCACAGTTGGGATAGTCAATGAAGGCAGACTGCCATGTGAGGAACGGAATTGAACGCGGATGGCACGATCAACGATCGAGACATGATCGGGAAAGTCAAACGATGCATTCGAGAATGGCTGAACGACCATGCTCTCTGGTGTTGGGATCGGCGACGACTGTGCACGAATACCAGCCTCGATCATGCTCATGTTCTCTTGCACAGCCTCAAGTTGCAGATCAGTATGATTCTGTATCTCATAGCGAGGGACATGCTGCACTGCACGCGGCCCAGCTGCCTCATCATCCATCAATAGCTTCAACTCAGCCACGGTGTCAGTCAAATCCTCCAAGCATGCAGCGGAGAGAATAAAATTGAGAGGCTTCGATGAGGTGAATGACACACCAGTAATGGGTGCGAGCGGATTGAGCAAAGTAGTCGGAGGCGGTGATCGACTTGTCCCTTCCGCTGCCTGTGCATGAGCTTGACGTCTAAGCTGCTCAATGGATGCCATGACAAGTGGTGCAGTGGGAGTATGCGTCAATTGACATTGATGCAGTCCGACTCTTGCCGCCCATGGCTCAATCAATGGCTCCCATGCTAACATGCGATGGTTGAACATTTCGCCACGCAAATCAAACTCACCACACACACCACCACTACCACCAAACTGATGCGCACTCACACTCAAATCATCGAGCTGAATGCGGAAGAAAGGTAAAGCAGTCAGCCATGCATCATTGATGCTATTGATATGAACGCCACACAGCTTGGTATGAATATTGATCTCATCAAAGGAGAGGGATGGAATGGGCTGCGCATCAACGACTGGGGCCAATGGATCCTGAGCGGCAGACTCCTTCAGCTCCATCTCCTCATCCATTTCGGCTCGTACACTCTCTTCCAATCGATGCTGTGCAGTATGGCGCTTCTCTTTCTCCTTCTCCTTCTCATCTTGTTGCGGTTGGATAGTGGCCAATGCACGTTTGAGCAGGAAGAATAGTCTGAATCCGACATTGAGATCGATGCGCGAGATGGAAACATCAGCTTGAAGTGACGTTGAGACACCATCATGCTTGCCAAACAATGGTGAGAGGGTACGACGGGCATGCGCTTGAATAGTGAAAGGAGGTAGAATGGGAGGGATGCCTGATATGGCGTGGCTCTCGATGGAGAGTTGATCGTGTGTGACAGTAAAGTCCATCTCCATCAATGCAATATTCTCGATGGCAATATGTGCTGCCATGTCATTGGTTGCACCTTCCGCACCGTAATTAGCGCCGGCTTCAATCTCCCATGTAAACATGAGTCCACGCGTCTGTGACTCATTACTGTCAACGACGATGAAGATGGATGGCTCACTCATACGGAATCGAGCGTAGATGGGTGGCAACGATGCAGCCGGAGCGGACGATCGCTGTACGTCACGATACTCATCAGGCGATAGACGTGCTTCACCAAGTAATACAGTGTCAGCGATTAAGAATGGATCAGCAGAAGGTGCCATGCCGGCTTGTTCCTGTTCGGATGCCAACACACCAACAGGTAACATCTCTTCACCCTGCTGCTGTGCTTGTGCTTGCTTCTGTGCCACTGCCCCTGCCGTCTCTTTCTCTTGACGAGCCTTCTCCTTGGCTGCTCGCTTTGCCTGATCCGCCTTTGCTCGAGTCATTGCTTCAGGCAAGGCAAAGAATGAAGCAATGTGAGGAAGTATGGGAGAGACGAATATTCGAAGGCCATTGAACTCACACTCAACTTCAATGGCATGCGAACTGCCCCAACCAAGACGATGAGCACGCACTAACAATGGAGCTAAGCTTGATGACGTTGAGGAGTGTAGAAGAGAGGAAGTCCGTTCAGATAAGCCACTTTGCTTGATAGCCGACTCTTCCTTCGCCTCAGACGCATCCTCTTTCTCCTCATCTCCCGCTCCTTCCTCGTCTGCCTCCAACGTGAGAATCTGTCTATACGGCTGCAATATGCTTGCATCTGCCCGTCTATCCGTGACGTTGAGCGCCTTGATATGCATTTGAGCTGCAATACGACCACTCCCTTGATCGAGACTACTCTCCAACGCAAACTCACTCAACAATACGGACATAAAACCATCCGACTCATGATTCCAACCATTGCCACGCAGAAGTTCAATAGAGACACGAGGTACACGTATTAAAGCATGGATAGATGGAAGGGAGCGAAGAGGATCATTGCCCTCGTCAGACTCAAGCTCAAATCCGCTCTCATCTGTGGCAACTGAGGATGTTCCGTCATCGGGTGATGCGCGTTCCATTTTCACCGAAGTGATGGATCCTGCATATTTTCGCTCTTCTGCATATTTCTCATCATCCTCTCTCCTCGGTTGCTTCAGCATGTTTTGTTTACGTGTCGTATCCTTCATGGCTTCGGGCGCTTTCTTTGCCTCAACTTCACCGCTGTCTGTGCGTACAAGCATCTGAGGAGACTTCGGTGCATTGATCATTTCGACGGTTACACCACTGGCATCAACATTGTTGACGGGTGAGGATGATGGTGTGCCAGATTTGCCTGTTTCCGCATATCCCAACACTGATTGCATACCAATGCTCATCTTAGTGACATAATCCATGACGCGCATGAGGAAGACGTACTGGGTCTGTGCGAGTGTCACATCCAACATGCCAAGATCAGCATTGAGTTCAACTAGTTGTCCATGACTGAAGCGATTAAACTTCACGTCCAGATCATGATAATTGAGAAGCCTGTTGTAGGCTGCACCACTGGCTGCACCCACATCGATGTCCTTGCTTGCCATGCCAATCGCCTTCTCCGCCTCTGCCTTTGCGGGTGTCATGAATGATGAGAGCATTTGCACCGTCGCCAACCTCACCTGTGCCTGCTCATAACGAACGGTACTCTCGTTCATTCGACTCATTCCTCGTCGCATCAATGTTGGCTTGTCAGCGTCACAGAGACAATTACGTGCGAATAGGCCATCCACACGCAGCACTAACAACTCATCATCGATGACATGCTCATCGTGATCGATGAACGAGGAGGATGAAGGTGAAGATTCGTTTGTCGGTGGTGATGCCGGCCCTTTCGCACCCCTCTCGATGGTTTCTTGTTTGGCAGCAACTTCAGCCATTGCCTTGATAGGTCCAAATGGTTGCATGACAAGTTGTAGTTCGATGTCATTGAGTGTAATATCGAATTGAATAGGTGCGGGAGTTGTTGCAGACCAGAATGGACTCACCTGTCTCTGTTGCAATCGTGCGGGACGGTGATGACGCAACTGAGACACCATGCGCACTCCACTTTTCGGTGCATCCTTATCCGCACCGACTAAGTTGGAGAGTTGATCCGCCTTGTCTTTCGCCGCCGCTGCCTCTGCTTCGCCACTTTCTCGCTGCTTTTGCTCCTCGCTTAATACCTTGATCGTCTGGATGTCTTGCGCCGTACGAATGAGTGGCATGAGTCTCATTACAGTTGAAAGGAGTGGACGCACGCGCAAGCCAATGAAGCGTGCTTCAACCGACTGGACGAAGCCAAGCGAATCACGCTCAGCACTGTCATGCCGTTTGAAAGAGGTACTCAACATTGGCTCCGCTGCAATGTCTGATCGTCCACTGTCCTTCTGTGTATGCGTCTGTGCTATCCATATGATATCCCGCTCTGCATCTTCTGCCAACTCATCCGTCACGCGTAGCTGTGCAATGGATGCAGAAAGTTGCATGGCCTCGCCCATTGCACGCTGCACCAACAGTGCATCAATACTACCTACTGATAGACGAAGAAACGTCTCGCCGCTCATGGAAAGGTCAATGCGAACACCACCAAACGACAAACGAAGCTGCATGGAAGTGATGGAAGCAAGGCCTTGTAAGCTCGTCGCATCATCACTCGACTTCTCCTCATTGCGCCTTGGACGAGACGACTGGGCAGTAGTGGCCGATGATATTTCGTCTGTCTTGTTCTGCTCCTGCTTTTCTTCCTCCTCCTCTGCTTGCTCCTCGTCCCCCTCATCCTCTCCCTTGCATTGTTGCATCGTCGTTTGAATCGTGTCGCGCACATGTTTTGGTATGAGCGCTTGCAGGATGAATAGTCCAACACGATCGAATGCATTCGGGTCGATTTGAAGACACAACTCTCCAATATTGACGTCAAGATCTGTAAGAGTAGGGCGCATACCGAAGTCAGGGTGATCGGGACTCTGAGTAGTCAGTGTGAGGAAGATGAATGGCAGGATAGAGGCGGGGAGCGGAGAACTTCCGCGCTCGCTTGCATGCAACAGACTGCTTTGTCTACCAGCGCTGATGTTAGCAATTTTTGTGAGAATGGGCTGAGTGTAAATGATGGTGCATGGGGCAGCAGTTGTATCCTCCACCTGTACATCTTGTAACTGTCCCGTCTGTGCATCGATTGTATTCGTTTGCACCAGCACCCGCTGGCCTGCTCCTAATAACTCACGCATACCGATGCTGCGTATCTCCACGCCAACGACGCCATCGAAGCAACGGCGTAAGACGAAGAGATGCAAACCACGCACACTCACATCGAACGCCACACGACCTGTACGAGGTGAAGAGGAAGCGCCTGAGGATGGAAAAGCAGCAAGTTGACCTCGATCTGATGCACCATCACTGCTTTCATCATCGTGTGTAAGAGCGATGGTGATGGCATCCATACCAAAGTTGAGTTGCATCAACTTGTTCTGCTTGAGTGTTTGCTTCCTCTTTGAGTACCATTCTCTGAACTGCTTAAGCGTGATTCGTTCATCGGGCTCTGGTTCGTCGTCATCGGTGAGGTCGGCGTTGGTTGCTTCTCGGAGGATGGTACGAGCGACATGCTCGGACTTGAGTGCAATGAGCAGACGTGAATAAGTGATGGCGCATGTGTCAGGTGAATGAGTGGAAGTAGAGCGCGACTTCCCCTGTGGTTGAATAGATGTTGGGAGGCCAAAGTCAAAGCCCACTGCTTGCTCAGCAGCACGCATGGAGAGCGCGGGGCCAGAAGGCGGGCTAGCCGATGAGAGATCAAAATTGTCTGACTCCTCACTCTTGGCTGCCTTATCTTGCTGTGATTGTTCATGTTCTGTGTCTTTCTTGGTCATTTGCTGAGCTCGTTGCATGGAGGGACCAAACAATAACCATGGTCTCAAGAATGCCGGTGCTGTCAGCAATCGGATGAGTGACGGGGAGAGTTGGATCTGAATGGGTGGTAAGCATCCGTTGATGCGTGAGGATGGGAGGAATGTGAGATGTGGAGTGACACATTGATCAATGCTTAAGTCATCAATATCAAATGGTTGGATGAGAGTGACACCCTCAGGCTCCTGGTCCATGCTTGGCTTGAATGCGGCACAGGATGGATAGGCACGAGCAGATACGCCACGTACGTATACATTGAGTGTGTCATAGAAGTGATTGAGATCCTCAGGTTGAGTGCCAATCATCTGCTCGAGATCGATGTGTTCACTTTCCATCTTCATGCTATATTGATCAAGTAAATCCTGCAACACCTGCATCGCCTGCTTACTTTGGCTGCTGCTCGTCACGATGATGCTTGAGATATGGAATGCGAGCAATGGAGTATGAACACGATCATAGGGATCCGCAACGATCAACAGGTTTACGCCATCCAATGTCACATCGAGACTCATACTCTTATGATCAGCCAACATTCGTCTCGTATCATGCGTGCTCACCTTCAACATCTCTGAGATGGCTGCTGCACCACCATCGCTCAGTGCGGATAGATCTAGATCACTTGGTATGGTGGTGAATGCGACGAGACGAACCAGCAATGCTGGATGGACGATAATTTCAAGTGGCAACATATGTACGGCTACCTTCGTATCCGCGCTCTCATCCAATGGATTGACATCAATGCTGACCGACAAGAACGATGTGAGACGAGAGGATGCAGTTGATGTCGATGGACGCGGCGATGGAGTCACCGTTGTATCAGCTGGTGAGGCAGGTTGGAATGTTAATGCGTGTTTGATGGCATGTGAACCTGCCGCCCATACGGACTGTCTGTGTACCGCAATGATGTGTTCATACTTGCTGCCACGTGTGGCCACATCATCCATGTGTACGTCTGCGATGTTGAGTGTGATGTGTGTGCTATCGATGCGTTGGAGCAATCGAACATGCATGCGATCAACATTGAAGCGGAATATATCACATGTGCTGGGAGGGCGACGGATTGACATACGGTGAGAGGGAAGTATTGTTGGTGTTGATGAGAGTGACGAGGAGGCAACAGCACCAATATCTGTTTCCTCGCCAACAAGACGAATCATAATTTGCTTGATGAGCAAGTCAATGGTGGCTTGAACAGTGTCGCGCCCATGACCACCACTGGGAAGGAACAGAAGCGATGATGAGCTGAGTGCCTGGGCACGCAGAGATTCTCGCTCCTCAGAGGTGAGAATGACACGTGGCTGGCCGCTCGACTCTGATTCATCTTCTCCTGGTGCGACGTCTTCCACTCCTCCTTGTTGCTGTGCACTCTCTGCTTCCTGTCCCATGCCGAAGTATTGTCCAACCCTTCTACCCATAGTCATCGCTGTATCTTTGACACCGTGTGATGTTTGTACAACACCAGCTTTGACTGCTGACAGTGTCTGTGTGACCGTTGCCATCAGTCCCGTCACGTACTTCTGGCGTCGTGTCAATGGTCGTACACCAACGAGATGTGGCTGCTCAGCCTCCAACTCAGCTAATGCACACACGCGCCAATCATCCAAACATTCATAGCTGATGCGCCGCTCCATCGGGTCGAACTCAGACCCTTCATCACTGGACAGTGGTGGCTCCCATGAGTAGGACATGGTACGCTTGTAGAGTGCAATGTACCGCTCCTTCTCTGCAGCTGTACCGGAACGTTCATGTCGCTGATGATAGGCACCACTAAACACACTCAAACGCTTACTCGCGCCAGATAGACTCGATACTACATGTAACAATGCATGCATCTGCGCTTGTGAGAGACTGACATCAATGAGTGGGAATTGAACTTGTAACGCTGCCAATGCTTTGTCCGGTGCACGCCTCTCTCCTTCCTTCATATTGAGCGTAGCACGAATGCTACCCGACAAGGGATGGAGCATTGGCTCACATAATGGATCTGTTTCACGAATATTCTTCTGTTCCTTCTCCGCCTTCTCCGCGCGCTTCTGTGACTGAGCTGTGTGCTTGAGTGTTGCCGGTTGAGTAAGGTGCATGAATATACTCCGCATACTATCTGGTGTAGTAGGAGCAGAGAGTGGTGGTGGACGCGTATTGCAGTAGACGAAGAAGTTGTTGATATCAATTACCTTGTGCGTACTGCTGCTCTCACCCGCCTCATCCCCTGTTTCACTCTCCACTCTCTCTCCATTATCGATGCTCACCTCTGCTACTGCTAAGCCGATTGCACATGGGTACGACAATGCATCACAACTGGAAGGCGAGGCGAGTGACGAGGATGTCGAGGAGGAGGCAGCAGTCGAGGATGACGATGACGACAATGATGGTGGTGCAGGTGAGGGTGGAGAGGCAGGCGTTTGCCGATGTTCATATCGAATGTGAACATTCCGAATGTGAACTTGTATATTATCGATGATGGAGTTGATGACACGCTGCACGAAGCCTTGCTTTCCTTCCTTCTGCACTTCTGGTTGCAGTCTGAATGCCTCTGCTGCTGCCAATCGTTGCTGCTTCTGTTTGTATTGTTTTGCATGAGTGGCCTCAGCATCGACTGGCGCATCATGATCCGGATTCTTCTCATCCAACTCACGCTGCGCCTCGGACACACTCTTCTCACGTACCAATATTAACACATCCTGCAAATCAATCACGATGGGTTGAGATAGTAAGCGGGCCCAATCCCATCGAACATGTAGGAGACCAACATACCCATAGTAAATGGAGAGTGGCAGATGAAGCCCATCCAACGCACTGCCCTTCACACGTACATTACTCAGACGCAACTCACCACTCAACAGATGAACACTCAGCGCAGTCGCATCGAGCTCATCCAGGTACGAGCCCAACACACGCTGCAATACACCGCTTAACGCGCCTTCAAGCATGTCGAATGAGACTTAAAGAGCACGATGGTTCGGACTGATGAATGGATTCGGTTCGGTCAAGACTTACTGTGTGTCACTCGTGAAGTGTGTGACAGTGTCAGCGTCAGTATCAGTGTCGGAATCCCCCGCCGTTGTGTGCTAGCACTGGCACTGGCAGTAGTGTTTGAGTGCGCAAGTACACGAGCGTCGAGCGGAAAAGAGGGATTGAAATGCTGTTGATGACGATAGCAAGCGATGAGCGGGAGAATGACTCAATGAGAGAGTGAGGCAGGATGGGAGAAGATAGCAACCATCAATTGCAACTGGCTGCTCACAGTGCGACTCGCAGTCAGTGGCGAAGGGAGGATGATTGGATGTCGCTGCTTCCTGATATGTATCGGATCCACACGCTGATTGAAATGTCTACATGATGCCTCATCACATCAAGACATAATCAGTCAGTCGTCATCCGCTGAGGCTTGCTTAGGCGTACTTCATTGCAGCTCATGCTCAGCAGCTCACTGCTCACTGCTGCAAACTCCATTTTCATTCAAATCTACCACACTGAGGAAAACGCGAAACTCGCACGCATTGAACGGGATTAATAAATGTAATACGCGCATGGTAA
>Ga0256771_1000079_pt1 | contig 15774 bp, 1 predicted proteins | sample MC6MC0922MT_FD_186046 | JGI IMG/M metagenome (GOLD analysis project Ga0256771, IMG submission 186046) | Metatranscriptome of enriched soil aggregate microbial communities from Iowa State University, Ames, United States - MC6-MC0922-MT... | ecosystem: Environmental > Terrestrial > Soil >...
AAAAAAAAAAAAAAAAAAGAACGAACGAACGAACGAATCAAAGGCACGCACAGCAAGATTAACAACATCCATTGACCAGGAAGCAATCAGGAATTTCAACGTTTGCATTTGCCCATGGGGCGATCAAGTGCTTTGACGCTTGCGTTGGGCATAACGAGAACAAGGAATGAATGGACGGTGGATATCGAACATCATTCGAGTCTCAGTTGTATAAGAGCAAAAGAAGTTGAACTGATTGTGATGTCCACAACAAAAGAAATGAGTAATCGACGCAAATCGAAAAAACAAAAACGATTGACTTCATGCACAGTGTGACAGAGGAGAGGTGTAGAGAGGTTCCTCATGTCCTCTCTCTCTCTGCATTTATGTATCAACATTGAGTACGAGTGCTGTACCTTGCAATGTCCAGTGTGATGCATCTTGATTACTTGCGAGGTCAGCTTCAAAGACGAGTCCCAGTCCCATCGCATTACGCCGAGCCTGTGTGACATACACTGGTGTCTTGAATGTATTCTGTAGTCGAAGCTTGTTGGATTCGATGGGGATGACTTGTAGGATGGGCAAGTCAACGACCAGAACCTTGGGATCCTGACGACGTAAACATTGGTTGGCATGATCCCAGGCAGCACCCTCCAAGTATAAGCCCGTGATGTAGCAGCCATCAGTTGGTCGCTCCTTCACGTCACTCTCATCCAACAATGTAGTCACCTTCGTGTAGAGTGTCGACTTATCCAATGGCCACTTGTTCCTTCGACAGGTCGTCTGGACCAGGCCAGAGATGTAGGATTCAGGGATGTGTAGACCACTGAGCCACATGCACTTGGGCTCTTGCCCTTCCTGCACCCATCGTGCATATTGCTCATAGCGTCGTTGGAAGTGTGACATCCATGATCCCAGACCTTTCTGTGTCTGTGGTGCCAATCGTCGCCAGGTATCAGGCAGGAATCCATTGAACAATGCTGCCGCCAATTCATCCAACTCATTCGACATGCCGACGATACCTTGCAGTGCCCGTTGTAGCTCAGTGAGTGAGTCGGACATCTTGGTGACGAGACGATTCCAACGCTCCAACTCCTGTAACAAAACGATCGTCGTGGGAGGCAGACCGACGGCTCGACCACTCGAGGTGGAGGCATCACCAACAGACGCACCAGCTGACGACTTAGAATCGGTGGAGGCCTTGGAAGATGACGCAGCCTTGTCACTGCCATCTGCACTGGCAGCAGCTTCCTTCTTACTCTTCTTCTTCTTCGTTGACTCTTCACCATCCTTCCCTTCACCCTTATGAGCTTTACTTGCTGCTTGTTGTGCCCTCTTGTACATGTCCCTCTTGATCTCCGCCAGGTCGAATGGTTGTGGCACCTTGGCATGGATCTCCCTCGCCGTCTGTGCGATGAACTCTTCACGTGACATGCCAGCACCGGTGTCAGCCATACGAGGCTGAAGGTCGATGAGATTGCGCCAAATATCACGAACGGATTGCGTATTGTAACGAATCTCAGCATTACTATGTAAACCGAGTACGAGTGGAGAGTTGTCGAGTGGGAGGGATTCGATCATGTTCGTATAATTCTCAATTGGCCCCCACTTCGGAATGACATAGTCGAAGCCAACACGAGCAAAATAGAATGGGAGGTGAGCATCGAATAAGAAGTCACCCATGTACTCCTCCAAGTAGGTTGTCAACACACGACGATCGAACGAATCCGTCACACGACCACCATACATACACTCTCCAATGAGATATCTGAGACTTTCCCATGGCAGTACTTCATCTCCATTCATGTATGCCTTGGTGAGATAGGTACTGAGAAGTTTTCTGGAGACGGTCAAATCGGAGTCATTGAAGTCATAGAAACAGTTCCATGCCAATGTGCCATACTTACGTCGCTCCTGTACGACAGCATGGAAGAAGGAGAGAACATAGACGAGTGGACGGAAGGCACGATGGGGACACTCATCCAGCTCACTCTGTTGAATCTTGGAGTAGGAGGACTTCATATTCAACTTTAATCCATCAGGAGGCTCAGTCACAACCTTTAATGCACGTTGTAAGATGCCCAATGGGAAGTCCGGTGTGGGGTCCGTGGTGAGGAAGAGACGGAAGTCCCGATCCGGCTTGTTCATCGCCGAGAGTAACTTCTCCAACGTCTTCAACCATGATGAGAGAAGGTGACAATTTTGTAACACAATCCAATGACCACGATGATAACCCAACTCAAGTAACTTCTCCGCAATCTTACTCTGGCCCTGACCCAATGCCAGACTCTTGAACTTTTGTGGGAACATTCCATGAGTCTTCGCCAAGGCCTGAAGCTCACTCAATGGGTCCGCTCCTGGACTCAAGATGAACACGACAGGGGTGAGTGCACTGGATTGCGCCAAGATGCGCTCATACTTCAACACTGGTGGCTGAACGAAGTAGTCGGATCCCATCTCATTGATGATGAAATTCTTCATGGCTGAGTAGACGCGATCAGGACGGAAGCATCGAAGGATGAGTAGCAGCTGGAATGGATTCAGTTTGGTACTGTAGTCATTTGGTAGTGGTGCATCTTCAGGCTTCTCCAAGTCATACCATGCCTTCCATGCCGGTAGGTTGCCTTCCACATTCTTGATCAAATCAACAAACAGTCCGGGTGTGCCATCCTTCGCTCGTCCAACTTCAACCAGTCGGTGCAAGTCCTTCCATCCAGTCTCGGGCATCCAATCCGCTGGTCGAGCAGCAGAAATCTCTTCCAATGCAAGATTGCCCTTGAGGAAGAAGTCCAACTCCTCACGATTCAACCGGTTGTCACCATCCATGATCATAGTTGTCATTTGAATGGAGTACATGAGCTTATGTTGCTCGAAAATGCCTGTACAGACATACTCATACACCGCCTTCGTCAGCACATCGATGATGTTCTGAAGTCGCTGACTCACCTCGGCTGCACGAGGGGCCGAGGACAATGCACGAGTAAACACCTCCAAATAGCTCACCAGACTGAATTCATACATACTGCTGATAGCAGCGAGTGATGAGATGGAGAAGAAGAGTATGGCTCCTCTCTTGGCTGATGGTCGATACGTGTCGGTCACCTTCTCAATCTCTTCCTTCGTCACCTGACTCTCCAGTAGCTGCTCAGCGATGGAGGTCGTCTTTGCTTTCGTATCCTTGAGTGTTGCAATGAGGACGGCATTATCAAGAATGTTACCCGTGGCCTCGGTCAACTCCTTCAAGATGTTGTCCTCTAATTCGACAAGAGTGATGCTGTTTCTTGAGATAGTTTGGATGAGTTCCTCTCTCTGACTCTGCAGATCCTCACGCTCATGACCCAACACCGCATTCAATAGCTGCTCCTCCAATCCTTGCATCGTCACGGAGTAGTTAATGATGCTGGTTGATGCCGCAACTTCAGGTGAATATTTTGGATTTGCCAATCGTGTAATCATGTAGAGTCTGAAGTCATCATGCCAATCAATGGTATTATCGCCAATGACGATGGCCTTCATACTGCCATTCATCACAAAGTTCCTTTCCAACACAGGATTGATGATGGGATCCAACTCCTCACCAATATTCTCAAGGATGAATGCATTACCAAACTGAATGGCCAATTCGAGTTGTCGCATGAAGTCTCCATCCGCGAATGTTCTCACCTTCAACTCCTTCTCAGACTTACTCTCCTTCGTCTTGATCCATCGGCTGGCCTGCATCTGTGGGTCGATACACAGTGGGAAGTGTGAAGCACGCATGGTCAACACACCATTCTGAATGGACAGATCATCACTGGGCAGTCCCTCACTCTGCCATCGACTTGTCTCCACTTCATTCGTCAATAGGTTGGTCACCTTGAAGTCGGGTGTGTGAGGAATGTCACGCATGGCGATGTCACGAAGGAAGTCCTCGTAGATGATACGATTACGATACTCGAAGGTGAATGCACCCGTGTAACTCAAGAATGCTGCAGCCAACAAGCAGTCACCAACAAGTTTGGATCGAGTCTCCAACAGTTGATCCTTCTTGGCACTCCAGCGTGTACGCTCCGAACCCAGACCATTGATCAATTGACTGGCAGCCAACAAGTGCTTCTCCATTTGTTCAGCCTTCTCTTCCAAATCTTTCAACTCCTCATTCTTCTCCGAGTATGATTTGCGAAGTGATGCAATCTCCGATTGTAAGAATGCCAACTCATCTTGAATGATGAGTAGGTCCTGTTCAGATTTGGCCTTCTCCTTCTCCATCTTCTTCACCTTCTTACGACGAGGCTCAACATTCTTCGCCACACGATGATAGTTCGTCACCGCACAAACCCAGGTGAACAATCCAGCGGCTGCTTGGGATACACGCTGTAGATTCTCGATTGTCAGCTTGTGCTTCGGGTCGGTCGTCTTTCGTCGCAGGATCTTGAGCACGCGGTTGATCATACGATCCGTGATGTCATCCTTCGGGTAGTTCTTGAGCTTCAACAGGAAGTTTGGATCGGACATCATCTGTTTGGCACCTTTCCAGCCTTGTGAGGGATCCTCGGTGCCGGCTGGTCGAAGTTCCAACACACATTGGCAGACAGCAACAACTTGAGCGGGTGGAGAGGACATACTCTTCACTTCGGCAATCTCCTCCTTCTTCAAGTTGTTCAACGCCTTGGCTGCAGCGATGAGATCAGGCTCGGCTTCAGCCAGTGCCTTCTCTGCCTCACTCTTCTCATAGATGATTCGTTGATTGTCCTCTGTCAACTGTGCCTTACGCTCAGCAGCCACCTGTTGCTTGCCTTCCATATCCTTGCTTCGCTCCTTGATCTGACTGATCATGTCACTGCACTCCTTCTGCTTCTGATCGACAATAATCTTCCTCTCAGCCAGCTCCTCACCATATGCCTCAACTGCTTCACCCGCATCGATCAACTTCTTTAATCCATGCTCCAATCGTGAATACTCCGACACATTCCTGGCACGGGCCGCATTCAACTGCTGTCGATACATTTGGATATAATCCAGATAATTCTTCGGGGTCACATGATTCTGCCTTCGGAGTTCCTGTTCGAATTGTACGGAATACTTAGATATCTTCTGGTGGGCTTGCACCATGTGCGCAATGATCGTCTCACGCTTATCCGCTGGCAGGTCCAGGCCGGTGTTGGAAGGCTTCGTGCCATCCACATCGATGACATCTGCTTCAGCAGCGAGGAATGACTTGGCGACCATCTCCAATGCTGAATGACTCCAGGGGAAGAACCAATCGATGATGGTGGAATTGATCATACCGGGGAAGGATCGACATCGCTTACGCAAGGTGTCGCCTGCAGGTGACATGGACAATACCACGTGTAAATTGTCTTGACACTTTTGAACGAAGTAGGACCAGCAGTTTGCATTCGTTGCCATTAGACCCTTTGCCTTGACCTCTTGGCGCACACTATCAATCAATGGGAGCTTCTCCTCATCCTTGAATAATGCCGGCACCATGCCACTCGTCAAGATGTTGTTGACACTCTCAAGGAATGATTCCTCCTTGATGTGACCATCCGTCAACAGGAAGACGATGGGCTGCTGTGCGAGTGTCGTGTACAGTGACTTCAGGTCTTCATAGAACTCCTGCAGGCCATAACTGCGTGTCAATTGGATTTGGAAGACCTTGTATTGTGCAGCGTAGGCAGCAAGTCGGGTCAAGCTTTGTTTTCCACTGCCACCAACACCTACCAACAATGCATTGCCACGTGGCAGACGAATGATGCGTAAGATACGAGTGACATGCTCCAGTGCATCATTGAAGAGTACAAGATCCAACTTCTTATCTGCGTCCTCATTGTAGGTATTGAGTAGATCATTGAAGATGGACGAGAGGTTGTCGTAGCCACCGAGATCCTCATACACACGTGCATCCTCATTATCCCGTTGATTCGCATGTCGGAAGTCCCCAAATAGTATGGGTTCAGCCAATGCAACTTGTGCCTCACTCTGGAATGTATCCTTGATCATCTTCCCAATCATCTGATCCTTGACGAGCGTTCGATCCTGCTCCGTGATCAAACGATCATGGAAGACGCGCATCGTCTCATTGCGCCAAAGACGAACGAACGCAGCGGGAGAATCCATCTTCTCAACAGAACTCAACAACAAGCCCTCATACACACGAGATAAGTCGCGCAAGTTGAATACATAGTGGAACTTGCTTGGAGTGGGTGGAAGCTTCTCAACCAACTCCTTGTAGAGCCGGATGGTCAATGGAGTCAACTTGCGACACACATCTTGTACCCCACTGCTGAATTGGTTGACATGCGCCATGAGCATGGATGAGTAGATGAGATGGAGTGAGTCATCCGCTGGGAAGGTGATGGCGAATACATTGAATAGAGCAATGAAGCGTGGATCGACTGCTGAGCGGCCTCCACCTGGTGGCGCCATCACACTCGCATAGAGTAGATCACGGAAGGTCTTCCTTGCCAATCGCTCACCTTTACTATCATCATTGTGACCACGATCGTACATATGACCACGCTCAACAAGGAACTTGAGAAGGGCAATCGGCTGCTGAGTACCATACTGATCAACACGTGGCATGTTGAGATCATCAATGAACACAACCATCTGCTTGTTGCCTGGTGGGCCATAGATAGAGCCTGTACGCTTATCAACGTTGCTCTCAATGATCGTCTGTACATCCAATGAGGTAGTACGTGAGGAGAAGTTGAGCGTGAGTGGCGTGTACGTGTTGGGATCCAGTGTGGTCAAGTACTTGGAAACCGTCACCGTCTTGGCAGTGCCTGATGCACCAATAAATAGCACAGGTGAGCGCTTCTCAACCATCTTCTGCAACAAGAATGTATAGCGCATGGTATCAATGGTTGGGACCAGGATCTGACTGAATTCGAATGGGACGGGTGGCTCATACTTGGTTGGTTCCCATCGTCTCCAGCATGGCGGCTGCTCCAAGCTGAAGTAGTGATCATAGATGGGCTCCTCGGGTAAGTGTGACTTGCTTGCAGTTGCCACACATGGACGATTCGATAGCTGCTTGACATGCTTATCGAAACGAACCCGTGAGTCTTCCAACAATGCTCCACCAATCGACCAGATGAGACACCAAATATACATCGACTCAATGACATCGGGATCACGAGTCTGTGTGGGATTGGTGGCTGCATTGGAGGATGCAGCGGCAGTCGCAGCTGCAGTCTTCTCAGCATTGGGATCCTTCTCCTCACCATTTGCCGCAGCATCCGATGCCTGAGCTGCAGCGGCAGCAGCCACGGCAGCAGCGGCAACGGGTGAGGCCATCTCATTCGCTGCTCCCTTCTCTGCCTCAGTTGGCATCATGGCTGAGAAAAGCGTACAGAACTGTTTGACCATGTTGAGGTTGGTGATGGGGATGATGGTGTCACATGCTGCACCCTTCACAATCTTGCCTTCAACGATGCCATCCAATGCAAAGTCGACACAGTTGCTCATGTACTTATCGTAGAGAAGGAAGAGCAACTCGGCCAACTTCGTATCGGATCCACATCGCTGGGTCACCCAACGATAGTAATACGGTGCATAGCCAAGATTCTTGGAATCCACAAACACCATACCACATCGACTGACGGTGGCAGGTGAGGCATACTGTAGGTCACTCACTTCGAATAGAAGCTTGACATGGTCCTCCAATCGGATACGCTCACCATTCGGCAAGGTCAACAACTTGTTGTCGTCCATGACGGAGTTCATGTTCTCAACCCAAAGTGCATCGACATCACCATCGAAGACAATATATCGTGCTTCATTTTGATCCCCCTTGATTGGTTCGTTGAGCTCACGGAACATCTTACTCAGCAATCCATCCTTCCAATCACGATTGACTGGATTGAGCACACCATACAACTCACTGACATTGAGTGCCTTGGGATTCAAGGTGTAGAGCTTGGTGATGTTCTTGAATGCCTTCGTCTGTGCACGAGCCAACGTTTGAATCGCCACACTCTTTCCTCCACCTGTTGGACCCACGACCATGACCGTATGGCGTGTGAGCATGACTTCATACAGTTGGATGATCTTATCGACTTGGAGAGCGAATGTGACCTCATCATTATGTCTCAGTCCCTCCTTCTCCAACTCCTCAATGACCGCTGTCTTCAGCGACTTCTGCAGTAGTCGTGGACAGTCGAGTGCGGGGAAGAGGTCGGAGATGAGTCCGAGGAAGAGTGGAACATCTTCAAACACAAACTTCGGCTGGTTCATATCTCGCAAGGATCGCATCAACACCAACTCCTCACTATACTCAGGTGTATCACGCTTCAATGCACCAGCCATGACCAATACGGATTTCAAGGCACGAAGACCCCAATCATAGTGGAATTGCTTGGAGAGCTGCTCTTGAGCCAGACGGTAGAGTACGGTCATCTTCTTCGCCAACGAACGGGCATGAGTGAAACCTTCACTAAACAACATGATTTCACAGATTTGCATGAGATCCGGCACAATCATGGTGACCGGTCGGAACAATGCCTTGAGTGAGTCTGGTAGTTCCGTACGGCCGGCATATCCTGGGTTCATGGTGACGAAGTATCCCACTGAGGGCTTGATCGGAATCTCTTTGCCTAGGAATTCAAATCGTGTCTTGTCCAAGTTCAATGCATTCTGAATCGTTTGTAATTGTGAGGAGACGACGGACAGCACCTCCACATCGATACGATTGAACTCATCGAAGCAGCCCCAGGCACCCGTCTGCACGAGACCGGAGAAGATGCTGCCCATTGCCTTGTAATCAAGACCCTCACCACAATTCGTAACGATGCATGCATATCCCATGGCCTTAGCCAGATCCTTGACGGTCTCAGTTTTACCTGTACCAGCCGGCCCAGCAGGCGATCCACCCATATGGAATGTGAGTGCTTGAGTGAGCGTCATGTAACAACGATCGGTCAATGGCGTGATGACAAGTCTGCCAGATGTACCCAGGTACTCATACCCATACTTGAAGCTTCCCGTACATTGTCCGATCAAGATGTCATCATCATCGCGATCCCAGTAGAAGCGCAGTTGACTCTCCCATTCGAAGTCACGTGCATCCAAGATCGAATCACGAACGAAACGATCAACGATATCACGCGCATGCACATCAATGATGATCAAGGTGTTGAGCTTCTTACGATGAGATGTAGAGATGGTAACATCACGGATACCATTGACCAACTCATTCAACTGTCCAGTCAGTTTAGCTGCGAGAGTCTTGACCGCATGTTTGTGTCCTTTCTTGACTCGTCTGAATGCATCCTCCACCTCCCAGGTCCACCAAATCTGTCCGCCAACAATGGTCACCATGCCAAGATTCGCTGCAATCCACTCAAGTCTCGATAGTTTGGCATAGTAGAAGACAGCTTCCTTCGTGATGGCTTGAAGAGTTCGCATCATCTCACCTTCAACCAAGTTCATCCAGACTTCGACTGGACCCTCCGTTGGTTGTGCGGTACGGAATTCGAAGCGCTCATCAGCGCCTGCACTCATACCTGCAACCGCACTGTCACCACGTACCAATAGCAGCTCCTTCACATTCTGGAAGAGTTTGATCATATGTTGTTGGACACTGACTGGATTGCTGCTTCCAAGGATGGAGAGGATCTCATCATCTGAGATGAAGAAGAATCGTGGGAATGCATTCCTCTTCCTCTCCAAGTAGTCAGACAGTGACTTTTGACACTTATCCAATTCACTTGACAGCGCACGCAGATCATCCGCTCTCTGCTCTGCTTGACATGCAGCCAGTACATTTGGTTGTTTTGCCGTTCCTTGCATGATCTTCTTGAAGCTCGTATCGACTCGATCGAACTTCTTCGCAGCCTCGGGCAGCTGCTGCCGAATATCATCACTGCCAACGAAGATGCCTTCCAAGTACATGTACTTCTTCTGAACGATCAACCAGATGACAATGGTCTCAGAGATTTGATTGAGACTCTGCTCCCAATTACGAAGATCAGTCAAGAAAGGGGCAGCGAAGGGCGAGTTACTCATGGCCTGCAACGAGAGAGCATGATCCTCCAACTCCTGTTGAATATCACTACAATCTTGCAACAGCCATCCACGGCTCTCATCCCCATTGTATGGTGACAATGCGAATGCAGCTGCTTGCCATGTCTTTGCAATCTTGTTGATCTCCTTCTCAATCTTCGCTTCCTGCATGGCATTCAGTGTGATATTCTGGATGGCATCCTTGAAGCGATTCAGTTCCATCGCGAATAATTTACCCAATGTGAATGTCTTACTCTCCATGTCGAATGTCACACCCGTCGCCTTCATCAACTCCTTCCAATGACGCTCACGCAATGCATCATTCTTGAGTGCGGTGAGTAGTGGGATACTATCACGGAATGCACCAACCCGTACAGCGATCTTCTTGTATGGATGCATGAGTTGCAGCGACTTGTCCATCTTTTTCAATCGCTTACTGTAGTCCGCAATGCCACGATTCAAGGTGCCCACCTCCAACTCTGCCCACAACATCGATGACCACTTCTTCAAACTCTCCTTGAGTGAGGCATACAGCTCATACAGCTCACCAAGCTTCTCCATCTCCTCCTCGACTAAATAGAGATCGGAGAAGGACGTTGGTGAGAGATTAAACAATTTCTCACTCAACACCAATGTATCACGTGTCTTGATGAGATCCTTAATCTCCGCACGGTATGCTTTCATACTCTCCAACCCATCATCCAAGTCCATGTCGGAGCTGCCTGGCCCACTGGCTTCGAATCGTTCACGCATCGCTTTCACTGTCAATTGATACGCCTTGATCTGTGCCGATGTCACATTCTTAAACTTCTCCTTCACCTCCACCAATGACGCATCGCGTCTCGCCGCCTCGTTGAGTAGGTTGTTCCACATGGTCTCAAGGTTATCCGCCAATTCGACCTCCTTGGCTGGTGCCTTGACTTGGTAGAGTTTGAGTGTGTCAAACTTATCCGTGATATCACGGAATGCCAACTCCATGCGCATGGCATTCGATCGAATATCAGCGATGACATGGAGGACATATTTCAATTCATCGATGCCATCCGTTGGTTTGGACAATTGACGACTGAAGGTGTTGAGCTCATCCACGACCTTGTGCAATTGAACGGTGGCGCCATCACACAAGATCTCACCATACTTACGAATCCATTCCGCAGCTTGACGCTCGATGGCTGATATGAGTGGAGCACAATCGATACGAATGAATGCCAAATCCTTATACGGTGGTAATGCACGAACCTCCTCGATCAATCGCGTATACTTGCTCAATTGCTTGTCGAAGTATGAGACGGGTGGCTGTTTCTGTCTCAATCGTTCCAGACTGGCGATCTTCTTCGCATTCCACAGATTGTACTTGGTATTGTACAGATGCCATGAATCGATGTACTTATCGACTGCATGAATGACCTGCTGCATACTCTGTGTCACACTCAACATCAATGGGACGACGACAGGATTCTTGGATAGATCGTCGTAGAAAGTGTAGGTGAATGTTTCATCGTCACTGATCTGAACTGGTTCACATTCCCGACACATTCCATCCATCCATCGTACGAACATCTTGGCACTCTCCGGGATATTTCGTAGTAATTTACTCAATGTCTTGTAGATATCTTGAATGTTGGGTGTGACGGTGATGGTTGGCGGTGTGGCCATCTCAGCCATGACACGAATGAGTGGCAATGGGATGCTCTCACTGCCCAGACGCTTGCGTGGTGGCGCACCTTGCAAGATGGTTTGGAAGTCACTCATGCCCGTTGCAATCATGGATGTGAGTGCATGGAAGATCTTGCGCTCCCAGAAACGATAATAATGATACAATTCGGGATGTTGGCCAACACCACGGCTGACACTGCCAGCACCACCAGCGGCACCCACACCACTGCCAGATTCTGTCGATACATATGTTTCGAGGATGGTGAGCACTGGTCCAACCTTCTTGTACTCTCTCACCAAATCTTCGACGACTGTGCCCCGATGCTTCTCCAACAGGTCATTCAACTCCTCCACAGCCAGCACCGACTCGCGATCTTGGAAGTGCTTTCGATTGACGATGCGTGCACGTTTGATCAAATTGACTGATCGTTGAACCGCATCCGCTTGTTTATGCACACTGGAGACGACTGTTTCAAATGAAGTGATGGCCTTCTCGCAGGAGTCGATGAAGAGGAGGATGCCAAGGCTGTTCCAATTCAACTGCTCGAAACCAGGCTTGAGAACTCGATGAAGCTCACGCAATCGTGACGCCAACAATGTCTTCTCCACATCATTCAACTTATCGAGTACCTCGCCATATGCCGCCAACATCGCCGAGAGTTTCTCGACGAGTTCATAGTACTTCTTCTCCTGCAGTGCGACATTCCTCGCCAACTCCGGAATGTCCAATCCCATACGATCGAGATAGCGCGTCTCCCGAATGATCTCTCGTAAGTCCGGAGAGAAATTGATGAGGATTCGACGGGTGGCACGTGCGATCACTTGTTGTGGTGTCTCCATACGCGGATCAGGTTGATGAGGACGATTGGCTCCGTAGGTTGAGCGATGACCAACTCGGCTGTGACCATGGTGAGAGGAGTCGGTTGTCTGATGGGTCATGCGAGTGCCACCAAATGCAGATTGTGATGCGCTACCAGCAAGTCCATATGCAACGGAGCGGCCAGCATGGTGACTGCTCGCACCATCATGGCTAGTATGAGGGCCGGCGGAGTGGCCATGCTCAGACGAATCATGATGTGATGCTGATCCACCCTTGACACTCCCACCTTCACTTGGTGATACATTCGCTTCACCCTCATACCTGAAGATAGGCTCCTTCAATCGTTTCGTGACAACATCATTGACCTTCGCACACCATTCCTTCATCAGCTCTGCTTCATATCGAGTGATGGCTCGTGCAACCGTCACATAATCACGACAGACGGCCTTGCCCTCCTCGCTCTCAAGCAGCTTGGGCATGGTTTGAAATCGAAGGATACTCTTCTTCAATCGATAGTACAATGCGCGTGCCCATGCAATTGCACCAGCAATCGGAGGCTGATTCTTGCTGACGGGTGGGTTATTCTTGCCCGCCTCAAAGATGTTCTTCACTCGCGCCACTTCCCTCGCGTATTGAATGAGTATATCCGTGAACTTGAGAAGCATCTGTCGTTGAATACTTTCACGTGATTCAATATTCTTGAAGTTTTGAAGGAGGTCAAATGCGCCTTCAGCTGATCGTAACTTCTGGAAGGATGAATCGATGAACTGCTTCGTGCGTGCTTCAATCTCCTCAACCTTGGCATGGAACTCCTTCATATGCTGATCCCAACTGCCATTGTAGCGGGCATCGAAGATGTTGTATGGCAAGTATTCCAATGGTCGAATGAGTTGGTTGACTTGTTCCAACACTTGGTCGATGCCATGTGGATCTCCCGTCACTGCCTTCAATTCCGGTCCCAAAAACTTGCGAAATTGATCGAGTGTCTCAGCCACATCTAACAAGTTCTCACAGATCTTCGACATGTACTGGGTTTGATCGAACAACTTGTTACGATTAAACTCCCAACGACGATCTGTACCGGACTCCTCGATCTTCGCACGCACGCTCATATAGGAGCTGTACCAACAATCCAAGACAGCCTTGCCTGCTTGGATGGTGCGCATGACTGCGGCAGGGTCAGCGGTATCATTCGAGTCACGTGCAGTGGAGTCATCACCAGCAGCAGCAGCATTGTTGCCATTGGTCGTCGCATGTGTGGTGGCGGGCTTTCTGAAGATGGTCATGATATTGATCTCCTTTGCAACTTTCGATGCGATCTCCTTCGCAATGCGCTCCATCAAGGGAAACATACGCTGATCCTTGTTGTAATGGCGCGAGATGATCCACACCATGCGTAGGGAGTTCATCATGCTTGGAATGGTATCCAGAATCGTTGCCAAGTTACCTGATTGTAGATTCTTGAAATGTCGCTCCAATGTTGTGAGGAACTTCACATTGTCCTTCGCCTCCGTGTAGAGCTTCAGAAGGTCTTGCAGGTGCTTCTTGAATAGGTCCATTGCATTGACATTGACCGCCAACTCCATGACATGAATCATATCCTTCACACTAGACATATTCAATTGTTCATACAATGCAGATAGCGAAGCATTTCGATCACGCCAAAATTGAATCTCCGCTAAGGGTCCTTCTCCAATCGGCTTCTTGCGTGATTCCGCATCCATGACATTGGCCATGATGGTGACCCAGTCCTCAAGGGCAGCCTCGAGTGGGGTAATGATGGCCTCATTGCTAGATGCCTTCTCCAATGCAATGGCCTTGATGCGTGCTGCCTCTGCTTCATCCGTCATCTCCCGCAACAATGCTTCTGTACGTGGATCGATGAGTTGTACATTTGGCATGGGGAGTTGAACCTTGCTGCTCACCTGTTGAATGGCATGGGCGAGTTGGCTGCTAAACTTCTGCATATTGATGGAGAATTCATTGCGAACGGCCTCATGATGATGATCATCAGCAGTAAGCTTACCCGCGGCGGCAGCATCCGCCGACGACTTCTGATCGGGAGGTCGAGCTGTGATGACGCCCGTACTCTCCTTCTCATCTCCTTGTCGCGCAGCAACGGCCGCAGCTTTCGCTTTCCTTCTCTCTTCACGTTCCATCTCAGCTTCCTCGTCCACTTGCTCTGCATCCGGATCAGCCAATGGAATGAAGACATCCTTGAGCAACTTCTCCAGTGTGAGCAGACTGTTGCTGCCGGGGAGCACACCAACATCGCACGCGATCGGCATCAAATCCTTCGTCTCCTCTTCATCTCTGGGTTTCCTGATCGGTCCCGGTTGATTCTTGAGCAGATAGATGGTTCGATACCGTTGTACTTGCTCTGGTAATGTATTTGTGCTTAGATGGATGCGTTGAATATTGTTGGTGAGATCTTCGAGAGTGGTGTAGAGCATGAGTGTGGCGCCCTGATCGGCTTGGTCGAGGAAATGAATGATGGCGGTGGCATGGGTGGGAAGGTTGCTGCGAGGATCAGTGTAGTGCCAGAATGCATCGAATGCGGCTTGCTCGACGCCAAGATGTGTTAGCGCTTGATCACAGATCCAGCTCAAACGATAATCCAATCCAGCTGCTGCTGCACCTCCATCCAATTCATCCATCATCATTCCGTTTTCCATCCCATTCTGCATGCCCATGCCCATACCCATACCACCATTCGACATGGAGGAGACGGATGCACTGCGATCATGTGATGGTGTTTGTGAGGACGATGATGTTGCAGCAGCATGCATGTGTTCTTCGTACATGTCTGCTTCTGCTTCAATGAGAGAGGGATGGGGAGGTGGATCTGCAGAGGAGGAGGAGGAGAGGAGGGGCTCAGGCGGCATGATGATGCTGGGAACTGCAGCTCAGCACCAATGTGCCGGCGGAGTAAATGACCTCTATCAATAGAAGACGGTGTCTAGTCTATGCTCCTTATATTTATTCATACACAGTGTGCGTCCCGCTTGATTGGATCGTGGCAAGGTCAGGGCAAGGCCAGGCTAGGGGCCGTACTACCGTCCAGCACAGTCAGAATGAGGGTGAGAGTGGAGTGGAGGTTCACTCTTCGTTCGTTATTTGCTCCTTGTATTGTTCTCTGTCATCCACCTGTCTCGCTTGATTATGAGCAGCACCCTATTTGGTCTTGCTCCGAGTGGGGTTTACCTAGCTACGAACTGTTGCCAGCCGTGCGGTGCGCTCTTACCGCACCTTTTCACCCTTACCGGCACCGAAGTGCTTAGGCGGTTATTTTCTGTGGCACTTTCCGTAGGCTCGCGCCTCCCAGGCGTTAC
>Ga0256771_1000085_pt1 | contig 15523 bp, 3 predicted proteins | sample MC6MC0922MT_FD_186046 | JGI IMG/M metagenome (GOLD analysis project Ga0256771, IMG submission 186046) | Metatranscriptome of enriched soil aggregate microbial communities from Iowa State University, Ames, United States - MC6-MC0922-MT... | ecosystem: Environmental > Terrestrial > Soil >...
CGGACACTTAGAACTTCAAATTTCTAAATTGGTTTCGTGATCGCTTTCGCTTTCAAATTGGTTGGGAAGCAAATTTAATTTAAGACTGGAAACAGAATGCAGCGAGCAAGATGTTGTATTGTGCAACGAGAACATATACATGATGAGCAAAACAAAAACTGCTGGTAGTGATTGCATCCATCATCAGCCAGGACAATGGGAGGACACACCTTGCTTGCTTGCAAAGGGCAGACTAAGTATGAAGTAGGAGGACGAGAGACGAAGAGAAGCGGAATGGGTGACGAACACACGATGTCTCAGCTAATCGGCCAAGGACAAAGAAAAATTGAGACGTGACGAGACGAGATGAGATGAAATGAGAAACATTCGAAGAATGATGAAGTGGATGCCTACCCACCCTCTCCTCCATTCCATTCCATTCACCAACCATACACAGCCGAAGCATCATTGCGTTTGTGCGCTAGCCTGGCTTCATACTCAACACTCAGCTTGCTGGAATGACGAGGCAAACAATGCTTCCATTTCATTCCATGGCAGCTGCTTGGTGAAGAGTATGGACAGACTAGGGCTGGTTGGTTGGTTGGTGACGGGAGGATGGGATGGGATGGGATGGGATGGGATGGGATGGCATGACACCATGAAAGGAATGGTAGACTACAGTGGAGTGAATAACATTGCTGTGCTGTGTTGCACTGTGTTGTGCTGTGCTGTGGCGTGTCGTGATGGATGAGTGGGGCAGAGCAGAGCAGAGCGTAGTAGAGTAGAGTAGAGTCGAGTAGAGGGGTGCGTTCAAGTATGAGGAGGCATCCACAGACAGAGGGAGTAGAAGGAGGTTGAATGGCCACGTGGATCCAGTGCGATGCGGTGCGGTGCGACGAATGAGGATGGGAGAAGCGAATGCAAGGCGTTGCAAACAGATTGAAATCTTGCGCATGCTTGAGCGATGACATCAAGCCACCGTCATATCATCAGCGAGGGACGGGACGGGACGGGACGACATGGAAGAACAGAGGAGTGTGTGATGGCTATTCGGCCTATGGATCTACCTATTCATCTTGATGCATGTCATCATTCGCTGCTGCTCCCTCCTCTGAAGCACCGTTCTCCCCTTTGTTATCTGATGCTGAGTGCATGGCCATGGGTCCAATGCTGACGACTGTCATCTCCTCACTCGATCGACGAGCAGCTGACTGGCCGACGGAACCCAAACCTGATCGAGACCCAGAACCATCTCCCGCACCTTCACCTTCACCTGCACCTGCACCTGCACCATTGCCATTGCCGATCAACTCATCGTCCATACGATCAGAGGCAGCGAGCTCAGTCTGAGTCTGAGTCTGAGGCAGATTGGCGTCATCAACAGGCACATGGACGATGGCGCTCTGACTGTCAGTGCGAGTATGAGTCTGGAGAGTCTGGTCGAGTTGATCATCTGAGGATGACGGTGCGACCATATCATTGTTGAGAGGCAGAAGTGTGGTATAATCAGCATCAGCGTCGTGTGCGCTGGCATCACTGGCATCAGCACTGGTGGCCACCACCGGCGCGCTCGTACCATCACTGCTTCCAGTGTTGGCAGGTGTGGTTTCATTGGTCGCATCATAATTGTAGCCATCACTACTTGATGCGCCACCGTTCAACCCATCATGATCAGCCACACTCGTCAGATGAACATCCTCACTCGTTGGGACCATTGCATGACCTGATGCATCAGCGTCCACACCAACACCAACATCAACTTCACCATCCATATCCATGCCCGTCTCCATGGCTGCACTCATATCGACACGGTGAGAAAGCCCACCATCAGAATGGGTGAGGGTGTCTGTGCCATCGATATCATTGGCATTGACATTGACATTGGCATGACCATTGTCATACTCATCATAGGACGTAGATTGCGCGACATCCCCATCATGCTGATCGACTGTTGCTTGGTGGATAGGTTGATGATCCACAGTAGAACCATGACTTTGGCCATCCTGCGATTGGTTGAGTGTCATGTTGGTGACCTCATCCTCTACTTGCATGTTTGTTTGTTCCTTGTCATCGTTGTGTACATTTGGTGTGCGGATATGTGCAATGATGGCCGGTGAGAGTTTGGTGGGTGGGGAGAGTTGGAGTGGTGGAAGATAGGGACGACGACCAGTCGGACCACGCGATGGCTCAATCATGCACGCATCATGATCAGGATCATGGTCACGATCATCGACATGCTCATCAGCATCAGCATCAGCATGAGCATGATCGATGCTGCCACCATGAGATGGACTTTGGATGAACGAATCAGGGATTGCTTCAGTTGCGCCGGGTAGATGTAAGTAGTGAATCGCTGGTTGATCGTCTTGTTCATGCTTTTGCTTCTGCTTCTGTTGTTTGTGAGGCTTCTTCTTGTTCGATGCAGCTGGTGAGGGTGCATAGGGTGACGCTTTCGCTGATGGTGAGAGTGGACTGGAAGCCAGCCAATCCTGTGATTGGGAACGACGACGATCGGACATATTGCCCTTCGTACTCTTCCTGCTACTAGCGCTGCCAGTGACAGTGCCATTGCCATTGCCATTGGTATTGGTATTCGCAGCATTGCTGTTTGAACGATTGGTGAGACGTCTGCCTAATGCGCGCGCATACATCGATAGACTGCCGAATGTTGATCGCGTGGATGATGCGGGTGAGGAGGATCGATCACGAGGTGTGGAGCCACTACTCTGCACACTTTGACTGCGTCTCATACCACCACCGCTGGGGCTCATCACCGTACCATGCACCGATTGTAAAGTTAACATGCGAGAGACACCATGCGCCGCTTTGATAAAGCTACTCTGTGTTGGTTGTAGGAATGAGAGTTGCTTGGGTTGTGGCTTTGGCTTGTCTGCATGTGTGGGTGTCGTTGGTCGACTGGTGTCACTATTTGATGTCGGTTCAGATGTGGTTGCCACAGTGGCGGTTGGGTCTGTTGATGCCTGTGCATCAGCATCAGAGTCACGTGGCGATGGATTGGTGGAGGATGGTCGACTCGCCTCCTCAATCGGTGGCAGCGGCGGAGGCAAGGCACGATTCAATGGCGAACCCTCATCACTCATACCACCAAGGCCCGGTGAGGCAGGTGTGGCAGATGGTCCCATGGCGGGTGACAGCGTGGTAAAGTCGTCAGCGTTTCCTGTACTCTGTCGACGTTTCGACTTTGACTTTGTACGTTTCAACTTCGTTGATCGTTCCTTCTCATGTCCCTCACGCGCCAACAGTTGTTGTTGATGCTCAAAGATGGCCTGAGCGACATCAAAGGCAATCTTACCTGGACTGAAGTCAGGTGACGGCATCATGACTGGTGTCGGTTGAGGAGTATGCTTCGGTGTGGCAGCAGCGGCGAGTGCGGCCTCCGCTGCAGCCTTGGCAGCGGCAACAGCAGCAGCAGCAGTGGCATTCTCATCCACGCTTGAACTCTGACGCATCAATATCGGCGTTGGCTCCTCAGGTTGCGTACATGGGTACTTACGTGTGAGACCCGATAGGATGGACGTGGCCATGGCAAAGGTGAGAAGTAAGTATAGGATGACGGCCTCAACCACATAGTATGGGAATCCAACTTCCGTCGTCACCATCAATTGATTATCGTTGCTACCAGCGATGAAACTGAGAATGGCCGATCCAAGGTAGCAACATGCAGCCACGAATGGCATGAGTCGCATGAGCAACGTCTCACGTCGGAGCAGTACATGCTTCTCCGCATATAACATCCATCGACGGGGCCTCAGTGTTGGAGTGCGACGATGCTTGGGTGCATGGTCACCATCCTCATCCCATGCTGTATTCACACGAATACGATGCTCATCATCGCGACTAAACGATCCACGTACACTATCACGTGACAACTTACTACCACTGCCACGTGTCCCATCCTTATCCGTCTCACCGGACATGTCGTGATGTGTGGCAGCATACGCATCCATTCGACCACTGACTGATGATGCATTCATACTCAACTTCCGACTGGCATGCTTCTCCACATCCATACCATCCAACTCATCAGACTCCTTCATCGGGCTGAATGACTTGATTGGGTGCTCATCGTCGTCTTCTTGATGGGTGGATGGTAGGAGAGCAGCAAGGCATGCGATGCACAAGGCAAATTGCATGACGGAGTAGGCAAAGTTGACGATTCGATAGAGTAGGTCAACACTTCGATCAGCCCTGATGAATAGTATGACAGTGAATACAGCGATGGATGCGAGTAATGCCAGTAGGAATAGGTGTAGGAATGGTTTCCGTGCCCAGCTTGGTTGGAAGTATGTGTGTGACTTCGTTCTGTGATGGATGGTACGCAGATGATTGAACGATCGGAACCATTGGAATGCCGCACACACCCATATCCAATGAATGGCCAGATAGGGCAACAGTTGAAGGATGGTGAGTTGAAGATCATCAGTCGAATCCGGATGGAGCCAGCCATTGAGGAATGTGTAAGCACGAGTAGTGGCGACATACAGCACGAGAGCGAGACCAATGAAGAGATGCATCTTGCCCCCGAATCGATGCCACTTATGTGCCATTCTCATGCCACATCCAACAGCAGCACATGCCAGTAAGGCATTGAGTCCACCAACAATGATGAGCCAGATATCACCAAATTGTGCCTCACATGGCGGTGAGCTCGCCGCTGGATCGACATAATAGGCGATGGCATACTCACCCATCACCTTACTCAAACACTCAGCTACGCTCGTATTGGCGAAGGAAGTCTCACTCGATACTGACACATATTGCTGCAGAACATCATCCCACATGACACATTCGAGACTGCTGACAGGGGGTGGGGACTGTGCGAATGCATCGGACTCACCACAATCTTTAAACACATGTGGAGCGATACTAGCAGCAGCAGTGTTGAATTGGAGATGGAATCCAAATGGAGGTGGAGCAGCGGCACTCATGTTAACGTGCAGTGCCGATTGGTTGCTCCATGTCAGTTGCAGATAAGTCAAGTCACTCTCCACTCGAGTCTGTAATCCTTGTAAGTTTGATGTCTGACGACACGATGCAAACTGTGACTGCTCAAATCGCAGCTCATAGGAGTCGAGATAGACTTCATTGGATGGATGAGATGAAAGGAGATCGAAGTTGGATTGAGGAGGGAGAGAGGTGACCAGCTCATACTCCGTCTGGTTATAGAGCGGAGTCGAGAGTAAGACGGACACGGATGAGCCCGGACCAGTGGGTGGAGTGAGAAGTCGTCGCACGATTGCAATCATTCTAGTCGCATCCGTTCCAGCTTGTGTCGTCTCACCAGCTGTCGTGCCCACGGGTAGCTGTCGCATGAGCTTGAGCAAGAGAGACTTGGCCTGATTGACATCGCTGCATGCGCGCGTCATGGAGAAGACGAGTTGGAAGAGACGATCGACGAGTAGGTCACGATCCAACAATCCATTCAAGAATGCTGATAATGACATCTGAGGGTAGCCAGCATTGACGTCGCCATTCGCTTTCAGTGCACGCTCATAAATCATGGATGTGACCGCAGGCGGAATGGTAGGGAAGAGCGCATTGAGTATGGGTGCGGCGAGTGAGAATGTTGAAGGTGTGCCAGCGGGTGCCGCATACTTGGCTAGTGTCTCCATGACAGCCACTAGTTGCGCGATCATGATGGAGTCAACGTCACCACCAGACTGTGCGACGGCACTGGCATCGGCAGTGATGACAGCGGGGATGGCATCATTGGGGTTGGCATCCTTCACCCAATCCAACACGATGGGAAGTTGCTCCCAGACACGTTGGCGAATGGTTGCGCCAGCACTGGGCTCAGATGGAGTGATGACATTACTGAGTGCTGCAATCTGTTGGAGTAGTGCCAAGGACTGTACGGGGTTCTGCTGTGCCACAACGCCCGGTAGGATGACTGATGTGAGGTTCGATGCATATTGCGTTGGTGAGACACTGAATAGTGGAGCAACGGATGTCAAGATATTCATGACATCCCCCGTGGCGGTTGCTCCCTGTTGATTCATGACGTACACACGAAGCTGAAGACGCCCAGGAGGCAGCATGGTGGTGATTTGCGTCGCAGTCGTCACAGAGGAGAGGTAGAGCTCCTGTGATGCTGATGAACCCAGATCGATGCATGTAAACAGATACGTCAATGGGTCCTGAGCATATGGATCGACCCAACCAGATGCAGTGATGGTGAAAGGAGTCTCGAGAGCAACACCACTCGTTGGGCTCACCGTCAATGCACCACTGATAGGAGGTTGGGAGACACCAACGATATGTGACGCATTCGTACAGACCATATCGGCTGGGCTGCACACACGCACATCAAATACATATTGAGGTGAGGTCAGACTGCCAGGCGCTAGTTCGAGTACTGCTGCGTTTGGCTTGGATCGGAGTATGGTTGAGGTTGCACTAAGGTCGAGTGCTGGTTTGGATGTCCATGTGTAGGTGAATGTATCTGGTGATGTAGCAGTTGAGCTCTTGACCGTGGTTTGCAATCGTAACTTCGCTCGTTGGCCAATCCATGACGGTGCATCAACAATGTTGAGTGTGAGTGTGGGATCGCTGCTGCTTGGATCCAGGTACACCTCACACCAGGTTGACGCCGTACGATTGGAAGTCGAATCTTGCACATGCAGTGTGAATGTGTACCATTGGGATGGGGGCAGTGCACCAGCAGCAACTGTCAGCAGAGAGGCCGTCATATCAGGAGTAGTCGCGAAGGAGCATGCTGGCAGAGCGGATGCACCCGAACTCTTCTGGCCAACACCACACGTCCAGGTCAGCGTCAATGCAGAGTTATTGTAATTGCTTCCTGGGAAGCGAGTAGCATATTCAGGATCCCACATGGCCGTGGCGTCAAGGTTGAACGGTTGATCAACCGGTCGACGTCGCATGATGGCCCCATATATGTGTAGTTGTATGGGGCTGCGTGCGATGGTGACCGCGACGCTGCTCGTCTCTGCCTCCGTACTCGCCACGAGTAGTCGACGTCTTGACCATCCACCCGCATCTCTCGCCCCCTTGGTCATCTCACACGATAGAACGATCTTATACTGTTGACCAGGCAGGAAGACGCCCGCAGGAACGGCGAGGATGGATTGGAAGGCAGAGGGAAGCTGAGAAACGAGATTCATACCCGATATATAACCCAACCCATCAATCTTGCGTGTCACACTCCATTCAAACTTATACTCCATGTCAGTTGGGATGGACGCGCAAGACGACGGTGATATATGCGAGCGAATGACACTATCCACATGTGTGTAGAGGACAGTTGGCGCCATGATACTGATATGTGGAGTCCAATCTGCACGATCATTCGACGCACTGACAGTCACCTCAGCTGTAGCGGATTGGGAGTAGGAGTTGGAGCAGACGACTTGGAACACATAGCTATAGCCGGCAGACAATGTGCCCGCTGGTATGCGCAGACGACTGAAGTCCGGTACTGGTAGTACATAGGCAGTCTTGGGTGTCGGCAGGAATGGGAAGGCAGTGAATGAGGAGGAGGAGTTGGCAAAGGAAGAGGTTTGGAAGGAGAAGTCAACATATGGAACTGCACCCGGTGGCACGATGGGATGAGCACTACTGGATGTGGCATAGAGTGGGACAGCCACACCAAGGCCAGTGACATAAATCGAGGTCACATGCCAAGTGAAGGTAATGTCCTCTGTCACACCTTCCAATCCATAGCTACGAGATGCATCCAAGTATACATCCTCACATGGGTTGACTGTCTCCGTGGCGGATACGATGGCGACGGGTCCACGTGTGCCCGCTGCTGGTGGCAACATTGGACCAGTGTATGCCTGTACATCACATCGCTTGCCACTATAGCCCAGTGGACACACACATTCAAAGTCCGTACCGCCACGTGGCAGGCATGCAATGGAGACTGCTGAGCATGGCTTTGGATCACATCCATCGGATGCGAATAGATGCAGTGTGGCAGGTGAAGCAAAGTGCGCACCATCTGAGCCAATGGCGGGTGAGTCGAGTAGGACACGGAAGCTGAGTGTGAAATTGCCACGTGTGCTGGGGCTGTGCATGGCGAATGAGACCGGTGTTGTCACACCAGGTGGGAAATGAAGTTTCCAATTCTTACTACCACTGCCATCGAAAGCTGCACGATCCGAGCTCAGCTCAACATCCACTCCATTCATGTTGGGTGCAGCCGTCGGTGTGAGTGTGAGAATATATGGAGTGGTGATGGTGAGTTGCGCCGGTAGGGCGTCGAGCACGAATTGGGATTGACGCAGAACATTGATGGTGATTGGATTCAATGCTACAAATCCAGACACCTGAGGTGTGATGAGCATGAGGCCGGGTGTGGATGGGAGTTGCCATGGCATGGTGAGAGTGTCATTGTTGCCAACAGGGAAGGAGAGGCCCGATGGGACGGGGGATGGTAGGCTTGGGATGGACACACCATCCAATGTCGCGTTGAATGCAATATGAATGACACCGGCCACGCCTTCCGATGGTACGAAGCTCAACTCAATGATTTCATTGGCGTAGCATGGCTGTGGAGGGGCGGGTAGTAGACTACTCGACCAGTAGCCAGACACAAGGGGTCGGTAGACAGGCAATGGTGCAATGTAGTCCAATGCATTGGGGGCGATAGTGAATGCAACCTCGACCATAGGCTGTCGCGATGTCGGTGTGTCAATGGCGAAGGCGAGCGCTGTCATACGATCCACACCTGTCTGTGTGCCAATGACAACACTCCCATTGTCGATGTTTGGTAGGGTGAGTGTGAGTGGGATGAATGTTGCATTCCCAAACATTGGGACGAGACGAAGATTGAAGCGAGCAGCAGTGACAAAATAATCCGGTAGTCCATTGAGTGCATATGGCGAGCGACGAATAGTGACATTGAATGCTGAGCTCACTAATCCATCCTCAGCAGTGACAACGATCCGAACCAGTGTCGAGCCGATTTCCAGTGGAATGGTGAACGGGACACCATTGACGCCGCTGATCAAGGCTGACAGTGGAGCAGGTTGGACAAGGCTGAGTGCATGGTATTGATAAGTGAATGTTGCCCATGTGTCATTCAATTGGGTATGAAGTTGAATACTGCTGACTGGTTGAGAGACATTGACCGCATAGTCCGTCACCCCTGCTGTATAGAGTGGTAGCATGGGTGTGACCGTGAGTGACGGGTCCACGACTTCCAGCATGCGTAATGAGTCATCATGTGACAACTGTCTGACATTGATGACATAGGCGCGTGTGCTGCCATCCTGTGCACGGGCAACCACTTCTACCCTCTGACTCCCATCCATAATGGGAAATGTCACCGATTGATGACAGGCAAGCTGAGGCGATTGGAAGTTGAGATAGCTGCTGGACACAGAGAACGATGCCCAGGGAGAGTAGGTGGCACATGCTGACACAGTAATGGAGGTCTCGTTAAAACGGACAGGTGCATCATAGGAGACGATGGCAGGGTCGAATGGCGGCGTGAGATTGGGTAGGCTGAGTGAGACAAGTGTGGTATCATTGGAGAGACGAAGGATATGGAAGATATACAAATTCTGATTGAACGTATCCTCTGATATCGCACGCACATTCAATGTGGAATTCCCAATGGGCACACTGACATCCAATGAGCCTGACGCACTGTTCGCTGCCACATCTTGAGTGAGCGTGAGGGAAGAGAAGTCCAGACTGTCAACGCCGCGACTCCAGGCAATCGAACTCTCCGATGATGGGGTGAGGAAGCTGAGTGAGAGAACATCCTGTAACGCTGGGACCGTCACATCATACGAGAATGTATTGGGTGAGTAGACTGGCTGCGTGACGAAGTTTCCACTGATGGACGGCAAGGTTGCATCCCCACTCACTCTGCGTATCTGAATGACATACGTCAATGATGTGACGGCATCCTCTGCAATCACCTTGACATAGAGTACGGAATTGCCCATTGGCAAGGGAATGCCAGACACCGTTTGTGTTGTATTCGACGTCGGAGTCGACCAGGGAGCACGATCCATATTCCATTGTTGATTGGCTGGTGATCGATGGACAACACTCGTCAGCTCGATACTCGCAACGGTTGGTGCCACACGGAAGGAATAGGCGAAGACCGATGAACTGAACGGCGGCTGTAATCCACTGCCAGGTGGATCCAGGTTGAGTGAGAAGAGTGATGCATCGGATGAGATCTGATAGACGTTGAGGGTATAGGTGGTGACACTCAATGTGTCCTCTGATGTCACTGTGAATGTGCATACATTGTCACCTGGCTGCAATGTGAGTGAGGGAGTGGAGACCTCTGATGCGATGGCCGTCGATCCCCCTGTATTGAATGCATACATCATGGATGCTGCACTGCTGCTCGGGCGAGGTGTGAATCGTACACTGCTGACGCCGGATGCAACGGTCATGGAGTAGGTCAACGTCGATGGTGAGAATGCAGGACGCAGCGTGATGGATGAGACGAGAGTCTGAAGTGTGGAGACACCAGACAAATGATTGACATCGACGCTATAGGTCTTCTTCGTAATGCCATCCTCAGCCGTCACACGCAAGGAGATGAGTGAATGACCGGTTGGGATAGGAATGGCTGGAGTCGACGCACCAGACGTCATGGGAGCACTGTAGGCGGCACCATTAATACTCCATTCAACCTTGGCAAGCGCATCCGTCAGACTTGGCGTGAATGTCAGATCCGTGACAGTGGACAGGACTGTTAATGAGTACGTCAGTGTGCTGCTGGCAAAGTTTGGTACCAGTCCCTCACCTGCTGGTGAGATGGATAATGCCGCCAATGTGGCCACAGGTGACAGTCGATGAATGGAAATCGTATAGACACTGTTGGCGGTCGTATCTTCTGCTTGCACCTTGATGAGTATGGTCGTATCGCCGACAGCTAATGGGATGGCAGGGTCGGTTATTGCTCCTGATAGCCAATTTTCATACCCCGCCCCTCCGCCTTTATCCATGTAGAGTGTGGCAAATGGGTTGAACAGCGTCGGCCGCAGCGTGACGCTAGTGACACTGGATGAAATCTGCATGGCATAATTGAGGACGGATGGAGAAAATATTGGTGAGAGCGAGATGGACGATGACAATGCGGACAGCTCGGCGTTGCTTGACTTACGATGGATGACAATGGCATAGATACGATTGGTGATCAAATCTTCAGCCGTCACTTTGATCTTGATGTTGTTATTCCCATACTCCAATGGAATGGGCGCGGTCGTGGATGCGGATGGGTAGGTTGTATAGAGTCCATCCTTCAAATTCCACTGCTGGAATGCATATACATTCGTCACTGATGATGTGATGGTGATGGATGCGACCCCTGCATCCACTTCTACCTTGTACGAGTATGTGGTGGCATTGAATACAGGAACCAATCCGGATCCGGATGGTGTCACACTCAATGCACTCAATGTCGCATCATTACTCTTACGATGGACATGGATGGTATAGATGCTGGTTGAGTAGGTGTCCTCACTGATGACGCGGATAGAGATGACACTATCACCCACAGGCAGGTTGAATGGTTGAACTAATGGTGTTGATACAGCCGTGCCATATGCACCCGACTCAAACTTCATTTGTTGCGTGGATAATGGATAGCCCACTGTCGAGGTCACAGTCACGATATCGATGGCATTACCAGTCGTGATGTTGTAGGCATAGATATTCGCATCAAATGGTGGGCTCAATGATGAGGATGCGACGAGTGATGCCAGATGACTATCCTTGGATAGACGATGAACGGCAATGGAATAGGTTGAGTAGGAGACTTGATCCTCTGCCTTGACCGTGAGTGTGATGGCACTGTCACCGATGGGTAGACTCATCGATGGTGAATCCGTATTCTCTGCCAATGCTCCAACCTCAATGTTATTGAACAGCAATATCTGTGACGATGCTGAGTAGGTGAATAGACTCTTGACCGTGAGCGCATTGATGGAGTTCTCAACAGTCAGCGTATAATGAAATACAGCCGAATCGAACAATGGCACCAGGCCTTGACCCAATGGTGTCGTCATCAATGATGCCAATGATGATGTTGGACTGACACGCCGAATGTTGAATACATATGGTGTGATGCTTGACAGGTCCTCGGATGTCACCTCCAATACAACCTTGTTGTCTCCCGTCACCAATGAGAATGTGATCGCCTGACCACTCGGCACAACAGTCGACATCGAACCTCCATTGAGACTCCAACGCAACGTCGACAGTGGATAGGTGACAGTGGGAGTGAAGGAGACAGTACTGACACTCTGACCACAGGTCATGCTGTACGATGTGCGAGTGGTGTTGAAAGAAGGCGAGATTGGTAAGGATGCGGCAACCGATCGTAGACTACTCGTATCCGATGATCGATGGACCTTGATCGAGTAGATGGTGTAGGTGACACTGTCCTCAGCGATGACACGAACATTGACAACAATGTCGCCTTCAATCAATGGTATGGCTGGCATGGTGCCAGGTAGACTCAATGGTTGACTATAGGCGCCAGCGTTCAATGACCAACTGACATTGGCGAGTTGATAGGATGGTACGGGCGTGAAGATGATCGATTGCACAGCGGCGACCTCCTCCAACGTATAGCTAGTAGTGGCTGAATCAAACACCGGCTGCAGGCCCGATCCTACCGGTGACACCGTCAGTGAGGAGAGGGTTGGAGTGGCAGACAGACGATGAACAACAACAGTATAGACCGTTGATTGACTCGCATCTTCCGCCTGGACCTTAATGTCAATGACGGTATCACCGAGCATTGGACCCTCAACATTGAGAGGGAGCGGGGATGTCGGTTGAGCATTGGCCGCTGCGTTGAATCCTGCACCATCGACCTGTATGGCTAATGTTGCCAACGGGTTCTGTGTGGTTGGTGTGAGTTTGATCGTTGAGACGCTGGATGCAACAGTCATGGCATAGTGAAGTTGGGCTGGCTGGAATGGTGGATCCAACGCGATACTACTCACCAATGATGTCAAATTGCTCGTACTCCACTTGCGATGGACCAGAATGGTGTAGAATTGATGAGTAATCTCATCCTCTGCTGTCACCTTCACACGAATCGTATTGTCGCCATATATCAATGGGATGGATGGTGATGGCAACCCACGTTGGAAGAGTGCCAATGGTCCATTCTCCAATGCCCACTCCTGTGTGGCCAAAGCAGCTTGAACAGAGGTGATAGTCAAACTAGCGAATGCTGCAGGGAGACTCATCGAATACGTATTCACGCTCGTATTGTCCGGCACGAACGAAGGGGAGAGGCCAGAACCAGCAGGGGTCGTCTGTAAGGATAATAACGAGCAGATATCCGACAGTAGATGAATATAGATCGAATACACATAGGAGTAGGCCAAATCTTCACTCGTCACCCGTACATCAATGACGTTGTCTCCTTCATTCAATACGAATGGTGGTGAGAGTGTCTGGGCTGGCAGGATGGAATAGTTGCCACCATTCAGTCGTGTACGGATGGTTGCTAATGGGTAGACTGGCTTAGCTTGAAGGCTGAATGTTGATACGGATGCACCCAGACTGATATTATATACATATTGATATGTATCAAAGTTTGGTACCAATGATGCCGTACCTGTCATCGATGCCAGATGTGCCTCCATACTCAGTCGATGCACCTTGACACTGTATATCTGTGTCGACACCTGATCCTCTGCGATGACATTCACCTCGAATATGGTGTCACCCACACGCAGGTCAATGACATCCGTTGGGACATCGCCACCCCACGCCACAGAGTAAGGACCACCATCCACACGCCAGAATTGACTCGCCAACGGATAGTTGAGGCTGAACTGAAACGTCGACGACGAGATGGCATAACCGACTTGAACATCATAATTGAACACATCAAGATTGAATGCAGGGGTGAGACCACTGCCAGATGGCGACATCACTAAGCCACTCAATCGTACATCACTCGATATACGATGAACGGTGACATAGTATGATTGAATGGATGAGTCTTCTGCCTCCACACGAATCTCGAAATGATTATCTCCTTCATTGAGCATGAGTGTTTGTGTTGGCTGTTGATTGAGGATCTTGGTGGTTGGCAGTGAGATGTTATTCCATTTATACCATGCATTGGTTGCTGGCTGTGTGCCAACGAATGCTGCCACTGGGTCGACGTAACTGAATGTTGGTGTGAAGATGAGCGATGGCACACTGCTGGCCAGTGACATGTTATAGTAGAATTGGTTGGATGCGAATGCCGGTGAGAGTGAGGACTTGGACGGTGCGAGATCGGCGAGGAAGCAATCATTCGACAATCGATGAACCGTGAATGTATAGAATTGTTGATAGTTCGGATCTTCGGCTGTCACACGAATCTCATATCGATTATCACCCACACTCATGGGTCTCATTGCTTCTGCATTGGATAGCACGACCTGCCATGCTCCCTGATCCAATGCATGTTCAATCGTTGCATCAGCTTGTGTTGATGTCGGTCGACAGGTCCATGTCGTGATGGCGTGTTGAATGGTGACGATGAAAGTCGATTCAGACGGTGCGAACACCGGGGAGTATGGCTGGTCACAGACGAGGTTGGAGAGGGTTGCATCATTCGACTGACGACGAATAGTAATCGTATAGGGTGTACCCGCACCAGCGTTGGGGATCAACTTCAACTTATTGTCGCCAACATTGAGTGAGAAAGAGGAGGAGGAGACGCCGCTCGCCACACTCCCACTCACCAATGCCCCATTGTACGGTGTGTACTCATAATTGATCGTTGCCCCGCTTGATGTCGCCGTGAAGGAGATGCCACTCGTTGCATAGAGCACAGTGACGGAGTAGGTAGTGGTGGTATAGACAAAGGGAGGATCCAGCATACCACCCACTCCTAAACTCAACGAACTTAAATCATTCATAGTCTGAGCAGATGTTGGGAGGATGGAAGGTAAGGAGGAGAGGGGAGAAACAAATGACGATGACGATGATGATGATGACGACGATGACGATGAGGGTGAGGATGAGGTTGATGGTGCATGTGGCGAGGTCATGTATGTGGATGCGGCATCACATATGAGCAGCGCCATGAGCAGCAGCAATGATGCACGCCATGCATCCAACCGCCGAACTGTACTCATAGTCGCTGTGCCTTGCACCATGATGTTGATGGATGATCAATGATGAATGATGAATGATGGATCACTTGACGATGAAGCAAAATCCCTCCAAGCGATGCTTTTCTCAACACTTTTCACTCAACCGCCAGTGGTGTCGATGGCTGCGCTGTGCTGTGCTGTGCTGGACTATGCTGGACTCTGCTATGCGATGGATGTGGTGTTGGTGTTGGAGTGTACGGAATGGATTCGATCCTCGTTTGTTTGTTTGTGTTGCATGTGCGGTGCAGTGCAGCACAGTGCAGCACAGTGCAGCACAGTGGAGTCTAGGCTCCGAGCTCCAAATGAGCGGGCTGCAGCTGGGCTGGGATGCGACGAAACAAACAAGTCTGAGACGCAACGCAACGCAACGCAGCTGGAGAGGGAGAAGGAGAGGAGAGGGAGAGGGGAGGGGGAGGGAG
>Ga0256771_1000087_pt1 | contig 15484 bp, 28 predicted proteins | sample MC6MC0922MT_FD_186046 | JGI IMG/M metagenome (GOLD analysis project Ga0256771, IMG submission 186046) | Metatranscriptome of enriched soil aggregate microbial communities from Iowa State University, Ames, United States - MC6-MC0922-MT... | ecosystem: Environmental > Terrestrial > Soil >...
GCAATTGCAACAGTGTATTTAAGCATCTTCGTCTCCTACGCCGAATTTCCTTTCCTATGCTTCAAAACGGGCGGTTGTCGCCTATGTTCCCGTCAATTATCGCTACACTGAACAAATCCAGCGCTCGTTCATCTGCCGTTCATTGGAACCCCGTAACTCGCAAATGCTGCGCCGCTCTAAAGAGTGTTCGCGTAGTCTCATTGCGACTTCTCTTCACTTATTCCTGCTCGTGTCGAACCGAGAATTTTACACGCCTGTATGGTTTGAAAACAGTTTGGCCGACGGCAATCGCCGCTGGAATGGATCTTTTGCAGCCGACCTGAGGGGCTGGAACCGCGGAGAAAAGTGGAGCGTTCTACCGGCGGAGATGCGTCATGAGCGAACTTACCGAGAATGGCACCTGGTCCAAATTTTCTGGAGCCACTTTGGCTGATATCTACTCAAGGCTACGACGAGAGCAGGTTGACAAGGCCCTCGGGTTGGATCCCAACGAACCTCTCCGTGCTCGTCTCGCACTGGCCGTCTTGACGGCGGCCGAACTAGGCTCGGCGGATCCGATCTCGTTAGAAACCACCGCGCGCGCATTATTGCGAGTGAACTTTAATTGCTCGCCGCCGGCATCCTGAGCGGCTTTGGAAATCGCCATGATAGGCGAATTAGCGTGCAGTCGCCGGGCGTTCATAGCTGGTTTAGCCGGACAGGCTGTCGCGGTATCAAATCTTGACACCACAATATCGTTAGCGCGAACCCGGGGCGGTATCGAACTTGCTCCTCCGGAAGACTTCTCGTTCGTTGGGTTACAAAAAACAGCAGAACGTTTGGCTGCCTCCCCCTACGTTTCGGCGAACTTGCCTGCCTCGGACATTCTTTCCAAAATCGACTTTGATGCATACCAAAGTATTCGCTTCCGCTCCGCGCATACGCTTTTTCTGGACTCTTCAACGCAATATCCGATCCAGTTGTTTCACCTGGGAAAGCTTGCCAAAAGACCAGTACGAATCAGTTTGATCGGTGGCGATGGTCGTGCACGCGAAATTCTCTACAGCAGCGATCTCTTCGATGTTCCCCCTGATCATCCAGCGCTCAAGCTTCCGCCGGATATCGGATTCGCGGGCTTTCGCGTCATGGATATGGATCTTAAGCGCGATTGGTTCTCAGCAATTGGAGCTTCTTATTTCCGAAGTTCCGGGCCGTTCGATCAGTATGGGCTATCAGCTCGTGCGATCGCAATCGACACAGCTATTCAGAGACCTGAAGAGTTTCCTGCCTTCGTACATTTCTGGCTAATGGCGCCCGACGTTGCTCCACGTCCATTGGTTATCTATGCCCTCCTGGAGGGGCCGAGCCTGACCGGAGCCATTCGTATATCCATGACTAGGGAAGGCTATCGCGACCGGCGCGAGGTGATAAACGATGTCGAGGCTCGTTTTTATGCTCGTAAAGACATCGAACGGGTCGGTGTAGCGCCCCTTTCAAGTATGTATTGGTATGGAGAGGCTCCGCATCAGCAGCCATCGGATTGGCGACCTGAGATCCACGACAGCGACGGCCTTACCGTCTGGACTGGAAACGGAGAACGGTTGTGGCGTCCACTTCTGAACCCACCACGCGTGATGACAAACTCGTTCGTAGATAAAGACGTCAAGGGATTTGGCCTCGAACAGCGTGATCGAAGCTTTGCTCATTACCTTGACGACGGAGCGTTCTACGATCGCCGGCCATCTGTCTGGATCGAACCCTTGCAAAGTTGGGGCGACGGTGCGGTGCAGCTCATCGAAATGCCGACGGGGGAGGAAACTTGGGATAACATCGTCACATATTGGGCGCCGAAGGAGAGCTGGAAGCGAGGGGATCGGAAGTCATTTAGCTACCGCATTACGTGGCTCGATGCAGTCCCCTACCCTCAACACCTGGCGCGCGTCATTGGCACGTGGTCAGGCTTTGGCGGCCCGCCCGGATTGAGCTATAAAGAGCGCGATCCGACGACCCACAAGTTCGTCATTGATTTCGAAAGCTCTCGCTTCGCTGGCCTTACGCGGGACGATGTAAAACTGGTCGTCAATGCGTCGCGCGGACAGGTAAGCGGGATTTCAAGCTATCCTGTTGTTTCGCAGAACCATCGCTGGCGTGGCTTATTCGATTTGACTGCCGACGGCAAAGAGCCGGTCGACCTTCGCGGGTATTTACGGAAGAAAGATACCGCGCTATCCGAAACATGGATCTACCAACACTTCCCGGATGCTTATTTTTAAAGACTTAGTGAATATAGTTGCAGGCTGATGGGCGCTCGCAGCGTTGGAGGGGCTGCGAAAACGGCGCGAATCCCCTCCAACCGAGATTACAAAAACCTACTTTATGTCGACCCACACCCCTTCGCGCCAGTAGCCTCGGCCGGCATGCTCGCGCCAGCGGTAGTGTTCGTGGTCCTTCCACTTCCAATCATCCGAGTAGACATGCACTTTGACGTCTGCGGGATACTCAATGCGCTCCTTGACGTGCCAGCAATCGCCAACGTCATTGCAGACGATCTCCGCCGATGCTGTTCCGGCCAGTAAGCCGAGTGACGCAGCCGAGAGAATTGCCAGCTTGGAAAAAGTCTTCACGGTGGGACCTCCAGTTTCAAAGTTGCTGATGCCCGGCCAAAGCCGACCGGGATAAAAAGCCCTGGCCTCACGACCAGGGCTGTTCTGTTGCGAAGCCGCGCAATTAGGTCAGAACGATGATGTCGACCACCTCATAGGTGTCCGGATCGATGATCGCGATGCGTTCGTCCTCCAACACAATGTACTCGTAGTCACGATAGGCAGGTACGATCGCAACGACATCCTGCGGTACAGGATAGAGATGTACCGAATGCGGAATGCGGACGCCGACGTTGACTGAGACATTCAGATTGCGGGCGGGTTCGATGTGATGCCGGGTAAAGACGGAGCGAATACGAGACTTCTGTTCCGTCGTTACGCTGGTAATGGAACCGTGGTCACGCCCTGAACGTCCTTCGGCACCTTCGCTCGCACCGGTTGATGCGCCCTTACGATCATGGGTGCGGGCCTCATTCCGGTGCTCTCTGTCGCGATCATTTTTTGCGTTGCGATCGGACTTGTACTCGCCGCGATCGGCGCTGTTGGTGTTGCGATCGGAATCTTTTGTGCGACTTTCCGATCGCTGATCGGACTTATCCAAGGCTCGCTTCTGGTGTCCCGGAGATTCATCCTTCGCCGAACGTCCGGACTTCGAATGGCCTGGGGAATAGTCGCTCGCCGATCCGCTTCCTTTTTGGTGACCAGGCGACAGGTCGGACGCCGAGGAACCCGATGCGCCCTCGCTTGCACCCGACGAGGCACCTGAACGCTCATGCGATGCGCCGTCAGATTTCAAACCGGACGAACCTGCACCGGAGGAACTAGGTCCAGATGTACTGGCGCCGGAACTCGACATTCCTGCGCCTCCACCACTTTTTCCCATATCTCCAGCGCCCTGCGCGAATGCCATCGGGGCACCAACGAGAAGCGCGACGATTGCTACAGAATACTTCAACATTTTCTTTCTCCTACGCCGAATCCATTTCCTCCGTGGCCGACGCAGAACGGCTAGTGATTTGTTCTGTTCCCGACATTCATCATCGCGCTGACATTTGACGCGGATATTCATTTCCCGTTCAGGGACGTAAGCATCGGCGGCCCGTTTTCCGCACCTCCTGTCCTTTATTTCTAGGGAACTTTCTGTTGGGCGCGGGTTTCTCTCTTCACTCGCTCAATCAAAGGGAAGGATCCATGCGAAAGATTTCTTGCCTCATCATTGGTGCGCTGTTGCTATGTTGCGGGACAGTAGGGGCTGGCGCAGGTGAGGTGATCGTGCACGAACACGCTGCTTACGCGCCTTCGGCTGTCTACCGCGACGGCCATTATCGTCTGGCCCCGCGCAATCGCTTGACAGTGCGATCGGAGGGACCGGCCGTCTACGGGTGGAGCTTCCGGCCTGCCAACTGTGGCGTCTTCCATTACTGGAATGGGGAGGAGTGTGTTGATGCTCGTGCCGTTCCGCCGCCCCAGTAACATCCGACGCTCCCGGTGTTGGCCGAAACGCCTCGCTCGATCCTGATCGCAGAAGACGAATTGCTTGTTCGTCTCTGTGTGGCTGAGGAGCTGCGCAACGCCGGGTGTTTCGTCTACGAGGCCCAAGAAGCGATCGATGCGATTGAGGTCTTGGAAAGTAAACCGGTCGATCTCCTCATCACCGATATCCGTATGCCCGGTATCATCGACGGCATTGAGCTTGCGCGGCGAACGCGCGCCAAGCATCCCGAGATACGGATCATGCTGCTGTCCGGCAACGTCAAACGCGAAACTGATCGATACGACGGCATCTTCACGAAGCCAGTGCGGATGTCCGACCTCATCGCGGGCGTGAAGAAAGTGCTGCAGCGATGACCATGCCGCACAGGTTATAGCGCCTCGAACGGTAATGTGCGTCTTTGGCGGCCGCTTCCATCAGCATCGAAATGTTATTGGCACATTCGACTTGCTGTTGCCGCAATGATCGCAGGAGCAAAAATGCGATTGGTTCGTTCGCCGCTTGGACGCGGTCGATCTCCGTCGCGAGAAGTTGCGCCACGATCCTATGCTTCTGAAGGGCGTCGTGGATCGTGCAGGCGTCGCCCGCCGTCTCCCAAGCTCGTGCCAGGGTAGGAGGCTTTTTGCTCGCGATGGGCGGACCGCTCAAATAGTTTAAATAAAAACTCAGTAAGCCGCTGATGTTCCAGAACCGTGGAGGTTCGTTGTTGTCGATGCGGAAAGGCTGTCTACCAAGCATGTTTCGCTCCAGGGTGGACACCTCTTCAGCGGCGGCTGCAGGTCGCGCAATTGGGCCCGTCAAAGAAAGCCTCTCATCTTGGGAACGCCTGAGCCGAGCAATAGTTCGATGAGCATCGGTGTTAAAAATGGAGGAAACACATGTTACGCACCACGGCCGTCTACGGTAGTGCCCTAGCCTGCATCGCTCTGCTAAGTGGGCCCACCCTCGCGGCAGAACCTTCGGGTTCAAATATGAAGCTCTCTCAGGCGGAATGTGAAACACTATGGAACCAGGCAAACCCCACAAAGGGTTCGACCTTATCCCAAAGCCAGGCTCAGGCGTACGTCACGGATTTCAAGAGTGTTGATACCGATAGCGACGGTTCGATCTCTCAAACGGAGTTCATGACCGGCTGTAACAATGGCAATGTTAAAGGCTCAGCAAGTTCCGGCACGAGTTCGGGCGCGAGCGGCACAAACTCCAGCGGCACAAATCCGAGTGGCACCAGCCAATAAGACGAGCCTTCGCGGGAGCTTCATTGCTCCCGCTTTTTTTTGTTAGGCGACACGTAAAGGTAATTGGCATCTGACGCGAGTAGGCGAAGCGTGGTTCAGGTCTCACCGTCAAGCTTGTTTTCCGCCGGCATCTTCATCCTCGGCGCGGGTCAATTTTTGGAACCTCCTATACCCGACGTCCGTTGGATTTTTGGAGGCCGCGATGCGTCTCAGTGCATCGCAGACCAAATGCAATCCTCTGATGGGTGGTCTGCGCGCGGGGAGGTCCGACTTGGGCGGACCCCTCCGCGGCGTTGGCCCGCCACCAACAATTTAGGCAACGACATGACTAAGTGCATCGATGGAGGCTGTGATTCAATTGCTATAGGTGGTCGCAAAAGGCGCTGGACGTTGCCCGTCTTCATAGTTGACGTGGCGGGATTTGTGATTTGGGCTTTGATACCATTCAGTCGGGACTGGATTTAATGGCTATTGGCGATATTCGGGATTCGTTGCTTCCCACTAGAAGCACATAGCGGACACGACGCAAACAACGTCGCCCACCTTTATGCCGCCCGGCGAAATCTGGCCGGCCGCCTGCTGGACGCCCGAAGGCGAACCTGATCATTTCATGCAATGCTCCGGCCGTACGCAAGGCGCCAGCTAGTTACTGAACTGTCGGCAGCGCCCGTTGGCAATCCTCAGCACACTCCCGGCACATCTTCGCGCAAAGCTTACAATGTTCGTGCTTGTGCCGCTCACATTCTTCCGCGCAAAGTTCGCAAGTGCGCACACATGTTTCCAGGATTGCGCGTAATACCTCCACGTTTTGGCCAGTCCGACGAATCGAAACCTTGGCGGTCGCGTCGCAAATGTCCGCGCAATCGGAACATGAGCGAATGCACTGACGCATATCCATCTTTTCGGCTGAGCACGCATCCGCGCAAGATGTGCACATGTCCGCACAAAACATAGCGTGTCTCGCGGCAGTGGCCAATGCTTCGTTAAGATTTCCGGCTACGTCGGGATGTAAGGAAATCATTTGAGCGAGGGACATCGAAGGCTCCCATGAAAGTGGCTGAGTTCGCCAGCGGCGAACATGGCTCTTAGCGGATAAGTTCCATCGAAAGCGACTTGGGGTTTCGCTTAAATGAGCTTTCGTAGAGCCTGGCGAAATCACTGGCCACCCAAATGGCAGGACACGCGAAAGCGACGTCAATCATTTCATGCAATGCCCCGGATGCGGTGAGTGGATCGACATGCGCGACTTAGGGATGGCTCGTATGGGGGCGAGCTACCGCATGGACCGGGCGTCAAATGTCAATGAGGACAAAGCCTGACTTATGTCTTCGCAAATCTCCAGGAACTGCTTTTCAAGACGTGGCGTTACAGTAGCGAGCACCGGGCCATCCGGATTAGGTCGCTCATGAGCGGGGAAGGATCGATGGCGTGGCAGCTGTTCAGCGCTCGATCCTTGCCTCGCTCAATTGTGAAAGTTCGAACAGGGAAAGGCACCCTTTTAGGGTCTCCTCTCTGGCGGAAAGGCCCGTGGCGAACTCGCTCTCCACTGGCCTTTCCTATCTGTCTGGCACGAACGCTTTGGACGAATCTTTAGCTGGGGTTTTCGCTGTTCACATTTGCAGGCCAAGGCATTACTCCGCCTGGTGGCAACCCATAAGCCTCGACGATAGCCTCATCATCGAAGATTTGCGCAAATGGTTGGACGATCAGACCGTCGTCGAAATCTCCGTATTCTCTGACCAGAATTGCGGCGCTCGCTTCATCACTGCTCAGCGCGCAAAAACAACGGCTTTGCGAAGGATCGTCAGGAGACCAGACTTTTACGAGCCACATGTCATTTCTCCTTGGGAGCCCTCTTTATCCGCTTGTGCAGACGCCTTTCTCTGAGCTCGGACTACTCGGCGGACTCTTCAAACCCCTCGCCGTCAATCGCGTGCGTGACCTCTTTCGGCTGCGCAGGCGTAGCACCCGCATCGGATCATCGCTTTGCCGACGATGCGCTAACGAAGCCTTTCAACGTTTCTCTGGCATGAACAACCGCCCGGATGAGCCGGTCGCAGATGGCTGGGAATTTGTTGGTCGGGATCTTCCTGCATCGTATCGCCTCCACTCGCAAAACGATTGGCCCCGACCCACGGCGGGTACTCGGCGACGTCTTCAGCCAATCAGCAAGAGATTGACGCTTGCGCGCCTTTACCAGTTCCAGGCCATGGATGTGTTTATCCTTGCGGCCGCTTAGGCAACGGCACGCAGCATTTGTTCCCTCTCCTGCAACGGTTGTCACTAGGTGTTGGCAGGTCCCCGAGTTCGCTCTCAGAAATCTTCTTCAGCCGTGGCGCTGCTTTACCGCAAAACACGAGCACCCATCAGAAGCCGCGTTGTTCCATTCTCGCACGAACTGATATTTCGCGGCGGCGCAATTTTTGGAGCCTCGTCTCGCCAACGTCCGTTGGATTAATGAAGACTGCGGCGCATATCCGTGCATGTTGCAACACTGTCCAGGAACTTAGTTGGAAGGCCAACAGTTACCTCCATACACGCCTGGAGCAACTCATGGCCTTCCATAGGCACGACGATCTTATCGATGAGCACGCTCGACTAGCAGCAGTCCGAAAGTGGCGTAATGCCTATTTCGCCGGACTTTGCTTTGCTTTTGTTATGGGTACGATTTTGGTGCTATTGTTAATTTATGGACCGATTTTGATGAACGATGCAGCGATTTCGATGACTTCGACGCCTCAAATCCCTGCCCCGACTACGTCCATACTGAACGGTTCATAGCTTGGCGTCGGACGTCATGAAGCTTTGCATGAAATTTGGCGCCGCTGGTAATGTACTTGAATGGTGCATTTTAATCTGTCTCTGCCGCCACCGCTTTGTTTCATTCTACCGCGGCTGCGGAGGTAAGAGCGCTCGCCGGTATTAAGCGTCCAGATTTTTTGTCTTTCCGCTAATTTTGTCGGAAAGTTTTTCCCGCTTTTTCACACGGTCTTCAACGGCTGCGTTATGGCGCTCTCCTGATGGCGTCGACTTCTGACGAGGCTGTTGCGAGCGATCCGCATCTTTATGAGCTCGCGGTCCCTTAGCTCTCATTCGTGTGCTCCGAAAATCGTGGTCCCGCGAAATAACACGGATCCGCTGGCTACATGCCGTCGAAGACATTGGATGCTTTAGGAATTCGCTTTTGGCTTCACGAAGGAATCTTTTGCCGAGAGATGTGCGTTGCCAGAAAAATCGTAAAAACTTGGTCTAATAAAGCTGCTAATTTGTGACCTTTAACCTTGCAGGGACTGGTCCGCGTCGTCAGATCTGGCCCGTTAAACGCCCTAGAGATGCGCTCCGCTAACGTTATCTCCTCTCTTTATAGCCTACTCGACTATCACAACGAAACTTTCGCATGCTGAGCCTCATCGTGTTCCGGTGTGCGCTTTTGCCAGACGGCTTTGAGTCCTTCATAGAGATACTTGAATCCCTCTAGGCCCGAGCTATCCCAGTATTCGGCGCTGACTGGTGTCACGGCGAGAAGGCATAGGTTAGGATCGTCCTTACCCCCGGGAAACCAAACCCTCCACGCCTCGGACCAAAGTTCTTCAATCAACGCGCGATCCTTCAGGACATGTGCTGTGCCATAAAGGACGGCCGCTTCCGAGTTTCCCTGAAGTGAAATTGCAACTTGGTTGTTTTTCGCGATCTCCTCGACTTTTGGCGTCGCTAATCCAGTGGCAAAAAGCAGTTCCTGATCTGCTTCCATTCTGGCGACGCGCATAGGGCGGATGTGTACTCCGCCTTCGGGGGAGCGCGTCGTCAGCATCGCAGTGTTAAAGTGTTTGATGAGGTCGTGGAGATATTCCCTGGCGTCCGTCATGTTAGATGCTCGTCTTTGCAGCCTACGGATAACCCTCCAACCCCTTGATTACCGATCTGTTCCCGAAAAACTAGAACCTAAGCGCCAGACTGTCGGTGGCTTTCGGACCATTGCGACAGTAGGCGAACAATAAGGGTCGATTGGCGGTCGGTCCCAGAAGATATTTAGCCTCGCGATTGCCTAAGGCAGGCCGTGTTCCTTTTAAAACGTCCACCAGATAGCGGTTGATCGCCGGAGACTGTTCCCTTGCAGGTCGGAGCGCTTTTTTCCACAGCTTCATTTGGTGAAACCGGAAACTCTTTTCGCAGGTGCGGGGTTTGTCCTGCATGCCGGCCGCGTAACTGGTGTCGTGTTCTTGGCCGGGAATCGTAGTGCAGTCGCCCCCGGCTGCGCTAATTGAAAGTACCTCGGCGACCACCGGGGTGCTTTCTAAGGCTCTCATCTTGCACTCATTTCACAGAAGACTATATCGACCGTGTACTGCGTAGAATTCCATTCATTAAGCCGATGGCCCCGACGGTCGCGCAAACCCCGCCGCTTGGCGCCGAGTGGCTGCATGAGGTCAAGTTCGATGGCTGGCGCGCCCAGCTGCACATCGATGAAGGCGAAGGCACTCTCTATTCGAAAAGCGGTGCCGATTACACGAAGCGCTTTCGATCTTTGCGACCCCTTATCAGCAGCGTCCCGGTAAAATCCGCCGTCATCGATTGCGAACTCGTAGCCTGCGATGAAGCCGGCATGCCGTGCTTCCGAACCTTGATGGAACTTGGGAATAAAGCTCCGCTGTGCCTCTGGTGCTTCGACTTGCTGTATCTCAACGGCGTGCGATTCATGCCGATGCCGATCGAGCAGCGGAAGGCGATCCTAGCCGATGTTGTTGCCTTGGGAGATAGCCAGCACTTGCAGTTCTCCGGGGGACTTCAATGACCCTGTGAAGTTGCTGGAGACGTGTGAGCGCATGGGCCTCGAGGGGATCATTTCTAAGCGCCGTGAGTCTCCTTATCATTCCGGCCCAACGCGCGATTGGCTGAAGATTAAAACCAGTGCGTGGCGAGCCGCGAACAGGAACCGGTTCGAGCTATTGACGAAACGCGCATGAAGGAACGCCGCACAACGCTGCCACCCGTAGAGCCCGGGAAAATCATCGGGCAACCCAAAGACTGGACGCCCGAAGGCGACGCCGATCATTTCATGCAATGCCCCGGATGCGGCGACTGGATCGACATGCGCGATCTCGGCATGGCCTTTCAACATGCGGGCGAGTTCCCGCACGGGCCCGGCATCAAGCGGCAATAAAGCGGACGCCAGACGAGCCGGGAACATGAAGAAAATCATAGCGACGGAGTACGCGCGCCTTCAGGCAAGAGCGGCAGAGCTGATGGGCTGCTGAGGTGTCGGCTGATGATCAACGATGGCTGTCAACAAACCGACCGGAGACAATGCCCGCAAGGGTGCAGTGCGAAAGCGCTCGCAATTGAAGACCCTGCGCCAGGGCGAAGACACCTGGACGAAGCGGGATAAGACGACCGGCGAGTTCATGGAACAGAAAAAGACCCCCGCCAAAAAGCCGTACAAGGGGGTACGTAAGGAGAAGTAGCGTTGCATGTTGCGTAAGTTCGAGGAGATCGGAGCCACCGTGGGCGGCAGCAAAGTGGGCCTTTTCGACGGGTAAGTTGAGTTCGATCGGTCCGGTAACGTTTCGGCGATAGAAGTTCAATCCCATGATCTTGCGCGACCGCTTCGACTTGATATTGCTGAGTTAGTTAGAGAACTCGTGCAACTGCGGCGTTCCCACGGAGTAGACTTTGCAGAAATGAGTGGCCGCCCTGCAGCTTACCACGTGCAGAAATGGTATTGGTTCGTCACCCTGTCTGCGAGTCTTGAAGAGGCGTTCCGGGAAGACATCATCGACTATCTAGTTGATATCGAAGATGAGGGCGCAGCCGGTGTTTCCTTATTCAACTTTTCGCTGAATTGTTCCCGTACCCAGCAACGCAACCGCACCAGTAGCTTTAGGGTTGGCGGTAACGCGCACTCCGCCCTCTCTGTTTCATCATCTGAAAAATTTGAATGTTCTTACTTTTGGCTGCAATCCGTGCTCGCCAATGAGGGGAACGGTCTTCCCAACCTCTTGTTCGACAAGAAAGAAAAGAGCCCCTCGGAGACGAGCTTGACCGATAATGACGAATGCAAAGAGGATGAAATGATCAGATTGCAGCGAATAATAGGCGATCGTCTCAAAGTCGAACTCCCCGTCGAGCAAGATGCTTTGCCTTCCAAAATTGCGGAGTTACTGCGATTGCTCGAGCTGAAAGAAAATGGCCGGCTAAACGGCCACGGGCGGTAACGGGATGTTATAAGCTAAAGGGCTCAGCGCTGATCCAGCTTCTATGCGACGAGGGGTTTGCCCGTCATTTACTCGTGTCGCTTATTTGGCTAGACTTTGGTCGCTGCGAAAGTATTTCGTTGAGGGGTGAGTGGCGTGGCTGTTTATAATCCAGAAATGCTCGAGTTGATGCAGAGCATCTATCGAGAGGTGATGATCTCTGATTTCGACCTCGGCCTCAGCGAGCACGAACGCGAGCACGTGGCCCAGGAAATTCTGCGTTTGGTCGCATCTGGTCGATGCGAGCGCGATGAGATCGTGACGACAATACGGTCGTGGGTCGAGCGACGGGGGATCACAGGCCGACCGTTGGACGATGTCGATCAATCCGCCAAGCCCCATTATCGCTAGGTCGACTGTTTCGGCTGGCCGATCGTTGACCTTGTGAGAGGAAGGGCGTCAATGTTCGCGCGCCGTCCCGGTGCGAACGTTTTAGCTGCGCCGTCCGAAGTCCATTGGCTTGATATCCCCGCCACCGACGAAGCGAACACCCACCCGATTTGCAGATGTCCACGCGACTCTCGCCTCACGCCGAGTTTTGGCGAACGCGTCGATCAGAACGAACGTCTTTGGCATCCATTCGGTATTTTCAACGAGCAATAGAGCCCCGCCGGCCGAAACGTCCGTGATACGGCAAGTCAGTACATTGCCAGTCTCGGTTCCCAGGCGCAGGCTCCCTTCTCCAAGGGCAAGCAAGTGAGCTCAGAAGTTACTCAGTTAATCGCAATGCGATATTCCGGGCGACCACACGTTTGCGTGTTGCCGTCTGGCCGCCGCGCAGGAAGGAATCCGAGCTTCTTGGCCTCTGGGTTGAAAGGGTATTTCTTGCATCATTTAGATTGCTAAGCCCATAAGGGCTGCATGTGTGGGGCTGGCGCGCCTGTTAGCCGGACGAAGGATGGCGGGAAATCAGGAGCCTTATGGGCAGTGCCGTAAGCTTGCAGCGCTCTGTTTTCCGCCAGGCTGCGAGCCGATTAACTTCTCCCTGAATGTCAGCAAACGTCGGTGCGCCGACAATGTCCAGCACCGGCAAGGCGTGACGCCGATCCTTGTCCGGCAGGCGCAAAATCGATCAACTGAAACAGGGCGAAGGATTCGCACGGTTCATGCAAATGTTGCCCTGAGGTAAACGAATCGAGACGTTCGGACGTCCGTATCGGCGTCGTTTCATATCGAGGGTCGAAGTCGGCATCGCTGGGCTTGCGCAGCCGGGCTCTTATGGTCCAGAGCTTCCTGTCATTCCGAATGACGCCACAAAACCGACTTGAGCGCACACTTCATCATGACCTTCCCACGTCGTTACTATGTGCTTACTGGAATGGCGAAACCCCTCAGGGAGATTTGCCAAGTCCTTGAGTTTAGTGGTGAGCCCGGTTGGGATCGAACCAACGACCCTCTGATTAAAAGTCAGATGCTCTACCGCTGAGCTACGGGCCCCCGAGGCCCGCAAGTACAGGGGTTTAGCGTTAATAGCAAGGGTCGGAACGTGGACAGAACGAACCGGAACGAAGACAAACCGTCACGCATCGAGTCCCAACAAAAACCACCATCAGTTTCGCCCCCTCCGTTTCGATATAAGGGACAACCTTTGCGCGCTGTATCAGAGATCGACAAGCCGCGCGCGAACGGATGTGTATACTTCATCCGGTGCGGCGAGTACGTGAAGATTGGCTACAGCATCAATCCTCTGCAGCGGCTGACCGACTTGCAGACCGGGATGCCATACCGTCTCGAAATCCTAGCTTCAGAATGGGGCACACCCGAAGACGAGAAGTTCTACCACGCCAAGTTCAAGCACCTGCGGCACGTAGGCGAGTGGTTCCATAGGACGGATGAACTTTCGGCGTTCATAGCAACACTGACGCAATGGGCTGGACTTCCCAAACGGATATGGGTCGGGCCCGACAATCGCATTAATTACAGCAATCTCTAACCCAGGTACAGGAGCACACCACTAGAGGGAGAGCGGGAAAACGATGACGGCCAAAATCGACATTGAAGTTGAGAAGGTGAAACTGGCAACTGCGGATCGGAAAGACCTTGAGCAGTTGGAACGCTCAAACCGACCGAAAGCCACGCCCAACATGCGTCAACGTCATGCGCTGGTAATTGCGGAACTGCATCGACGTGACCTTGTTGAGCTTCAAAACTTCCATAAGTGATGACCACCTTCGAGTTCGAGAGTTTCAGTAAGCTCGCCCACTACATCATAGCAGATAGGTGGATCACTGTTGTATGCCGGGCCAACTGTAGGAACCGGAGGGTATTGGATTTGAGGATCTTCGACCCTGAACTGACGGTCGCGGATTTGAAAAAGAAGACCTACCGCTGCACTATGTGTGGATCGACAAAGACAGAGTTGGTTGTTGAGGATGAACGAGAGTGGCGGAAAAGGATTAAGCGATGAACTCTCTGGGCGAATACATAAAACGTGAAATCGCGCAATCAGAATGGGATTCTGCAATGCGGGAATTGCGGGCCATGTCGATCGAACAGCTTCGCGCCCTATGGGACAGCTTCGGTGAGGACAGTTTTTGCGGGGATTATGATTGCGTTCATGTTCACGCTGCCTTGAACGAGAAAGGCGATGGCGCGTACTGCGCTGTCTAATGAAAGGTTTTTACCGATCCCGGTAAAAACCTAAAATTGACGAGTTGCGCAAATCACTTTAGAAAAGACCGCATGAACCACAGACCTACACGACCGACGATGAGGCCGACACGCTTACCAGCGTGATCGGCTTATTGCGTTTTCGGAGTGTAGCTCAGTCTGGCAGAGCGCGCGGTTTGGGACCGCGAAGCCGTTGGTTCAAATCCAGCCACTCCGACCATGCTTCCGTAGCTCCAACGGTAGAGCAGCCCTTTTGTAATGGGAAGGATGCGGGTTCGAATCCATGCCGGAAGCACCACTCTTTAATTTTTCGAGCGATTTGTACAGCAAAGGCAAATCGATGTGGCCACGTAGCTCAATGGACAGAGCGCCGAGCTTCTACCTCGGGACCGTGTGGGTTCAAGTCCTACCGTGGTCGCCAATGTTTCACTCAAACCCTGCCGTTCAACGAGCGTTGAAAACTGCCCGTCTGGTGAAACTGGTAGACACGCCGAATTTAAACCTCGGAGATTTGCAGGTTCGACCCCTGCGACGGGCACCACAAACGCAAAAATTTCCCCCGCCACCGGCCCAGCGGAGGGGGACCGATGACGGGGGCTACCCAGCTAAGAGCGGAGCGGGGGGCTGCTCTAGCGGGATTTCATGCGAACCTCGGAGCGACAAAAACGACAAGGATGAGACACCCAGCGGCAACCATTGCGAAGCGGTTTAGTCGCTCCCCGAGACCGAGTGCTTGGAAAGCTCGCTGGCCCAGTTTGGAACGTGGACGCCAACCGCACCTGCGATCGTCGTTAGCAGGAACAGAAGGGGCCATATTTCCTTTATGACCTGCACCCATTCCAGGATGGTCGAGGATGAGCTTTTTCGCTCCTCCTTGTTCAACCGGAGGATCTGCCGGCCGTGGGCGTCCAGCGTGCGCTTGTGCTCTTTCAACGTCTCCCGCACCTCGTGGTGAAACTCCTTGCCGTCCTCCAATCTCTGCTCGATCCGTCCGTTCGATTCCTTGAGGTCGAACAGGGTTTGAAGCATGAGCGTCTGAGGGTCGATCTGATAGCCGTTGTGCATCTTCTCTCAGCCTCAGATAACCAGCTTCAATGTCCGCATAAGAAGCCATCCCGTTTCCTCCTTACGGTAGGTTGAACCATGAGGAAGATGACGCGGGTTTACGGGCAGGCTTTCGAGCAACCGTTTTCTTTGGAATAGATCCCGTGGTGATCTTGGCGGGCTCTGGTTTGGCCTCTACTGCTTTGAGGCGGCTATCGAGCTGATGCTGTGCAGCGTCCAGCGCCTCGATATGCTGCGACATGGTTTTCA
>Ga0256771_1000093_pt1 | contig 15242 bp, 1 predicted proteins | sample MC6MC0922MT_FD_186046 | JGI IMG/M metagenome (GOLD analysis project Ga0256771, IMG submission 186046) | Metatranscriptome of enriched soil aggregate microbial communities from Iowa State University, Ames, United States - MC6-MC0922-MT... | ecosystem: Environmental > Terrestrial > Soil >...
AAAGAATTGTTGACATGTATGTACAGTATCAGGCATCGACACATGTGAACAAAATCGAATGAAGGAGAATCAATAGACTAAGTCGCATCCACGCAAAAAAAGAAAGAAAAGAGCATGGCCTCGAGAAGCCAGTCGCAAAAAAAAAAACAATATGCAGGCGATCCAACGTTGCATCCATTTCAGATTTTTGGTATGCTTGTCCCCATTAGTCATCAAGAGAGCAGACGAGAGCCGTTCCTCTCAGTACCCAATGGTTCGGATCTTGTTGTGTCGGCAGTCGAATAGTCATGACGAAGTTGGTCGAGTGTCCAGTTGTACTGAGCACACCACGACGAGCTGTTGTACGATAGACGGGAACATCGACGGTTCGTTGAAGGGACTTGGATGGATGTGCTTGAGGTTGAAGCTGGGATGTGGCTGAAGGTACGCTGGCAACAGGAGCAGCAGCGGCGGAACGCGCAGAGAGTGGAAGAGGAGTGGCCGTACCAGATGGTGCTGCACTTGCTTCCAGACTCGTGGCACCAGACGCAGCAGCAGTGCCGGTGCCACTTGTTGCTAGGCTCAGCGCTGCTGTCGCACTCTCATTCCTTCCAGGTTTCAGCCAGATGATTGGTGCCGGAGTGAAGAGTTGCTTCGGTAAGCTCTCATCGAGACATCCGGTCTCAAAGTCCCATCGGGCCCCTTCCAAGTACAGACCACTGATGTATGCACCGTAGTCTGGACGCGCAGGCTTGGCTCCCAGTTGTTGAGGGTCGAGGAAGTCGAAATCGAAGGAGACATCATCGATGGCAACCTTGTTGGCTCGTGCGTAGTTCTGCAGCACACCGGTCAAGAAGCTCTGAGTGAAATAGATGGATGGCAGGGGCACGATGGTCGGTACATCATGTTCAATCCATTCTTGTAGGAATTTCAATCGTACCAATAGATCATTGATGTACCCTGAGAGTGGCTTCAGTGATGGGTAGGACACCGACGACCATGCATCGGGTATCTGCCCATCGAACATCGAGGAGGCCAACAACTCCAAATCTCGACTCATCACCACTTCACCAACTAAGGCTGCACGCAAATTCGTGAGGGTGGAACGAATGACATCCGTCAGACGATTATATCGAATACACTCTTGTACCAACACCGTGTTCATGCTCTCGGAGTAGGACACGGGATACTTCGCTGCCACTTGTTCCACATCGAAACGAACTGGCAGACGCTTCAGAATGTCCGCCGCCATATCCGCAAGGATCGCATTCTTGCTCGTCTCCTTGCCCCCGCGACCACTGGAGGAGCGTGCCTCAGTCAACAGGAGGGATTGGAAGAGTGCACTGGTCTGGGCTGCATGCATGGTGATATCAGCATTGTCATGCAAGCCATACAGTGCAGGCTCACCGTGATGGGGGAAGGTCGTCTTGATATAATCAATGTACTCTTGATGATTGCCTTCAGATGGCAATGCATAGGCTCCTGATGCCGACAGTGTGTATTCAGGATGATGGATCTCGGGGTTGATATATTGAGCCAACATGGCCATCAATGTGCGCCGATCCCAATCATCCGTCACACGTCCACCATAGTTGACTTCACCAATGATATAACTCAATGCCTTATATGGAATGCCATCATCCTCACCATCACCATTCCTCAGACTCAACACCGGTGCCTCATCCAAGAACATGTGTAATTGTCTCACACTGATCCGGAAGTCTGAATCATTCCATGCATATGGAATATTGAATCCCAACGATCCATACGCTTTCCGTTGCTGGATGATCGCATGGAAGTACGCCAATCCAAATGTCAAGTTCTTCAATGCCTTGGATCGACGACAACTCTGGAAGAATACATCATCGTTCGCTGGCTCCTTGCTGAAGGAGTCCAACAGGTTCTGACGAAGGCCTGAGGGAGACTCCGTCGTCAACTTCACACTACTCTGCAAGATTGCAACGGGGAAGGACTCGGAAGGATACGAAGTGATCCATAGTCTGAAGTCCGGGTGTGCATTTTGCGTTTTCATGAGTGGTCCATCACACAGCCTTTCCAATGCCGGCATCCAACTCGGTGCCAGATGGGCATTCTGAAGCACGACCCATGTACCGTCCTTACATGCCTTCTCGATCATCTTTGCAGCGATGGGTCCTTGGCCTTGTCCCAATGAGATACTGGCAATACGATCACTCACCTTCTGGTCTTGCGCGAACTTGTACAACGAACTCATGGGATCACTACCTGGACTCAACACGAAGATGATGGGTACATCGGTCGCAGAGTCCGCGAACAACGCTGCCAAGTCAAAGCCTGGGCTCTCCGTGAATGCTTCCCCAAGATGCTCGATGATGAAGTCGCGCGCTGCGGGGAGCACCTTATCTGGTCGAAGGCATCGAATGATCAACAGTTTACTGAACGAGTCCATCTCCTCGAACTTGCCGGGGAAGGATGCGCGATGGGGCTCGGGCGCATCGTACACCTGTTGCCATTCATTGGACATGGCTCCAAAGTCATTATGTAATCCTCTCATACTTTCATTCGTCGTCGAAAGTCGACACAGTTCACTCCATGCACGATCTGCAAGCCATGAGGGTGCAGGATTCGGAGGCTGTTGTCGCTCCAGTGCCAAGCCACCAGTCAGCAGGAACCTCCACTCCTCACTCGACACTTTCCCCTGGGACATCAATAGACGCACCGTGAGCAACAAGGAGAAGAGCATACGATCCTTGGAGAAGAGTGAGCGACAGACATGAGTGTAGAGGGAGTATCGAAAGAACGTATTGAGATGGTGGATACGCTCAGATAACACGGTACTGAACTCAGCTGCATCGATCGCAGCACTAAACAACTTCTGGAACCAGCCCAAACTATATTGATACATCGGATCAATCGAGGCCAAATCTGCGATGGCAAAGTAGAGGATGGATGCGTGGGCGGCAACAGGCTGGTATCCCCGCCGGGATACATCGATCTCTCGTTCAGTCTTCTCGGCCACTTTCTGTTTCTCTTCAATCTCATTACTAATGGCTTTCGATGCGGAGAGTATCTCAATCGCCGAGGAGTCATCGAGGATATTGCCCGCGGTCGACGACAGCACCTGAAGGATCTTATCTTCGATCTCTTTCAATTTCGCGGCGTTCGCTGCACTGCTTACGATCAGACGATTGCGCTCGGATTCCAATTCAGGCTTCTCCTTGGCCACCACGAGTCCCAGCAGTTGATCCTCGAGTCCTTCGGGCGTGATCAGCATGTTGAGTAGGGTCACCTTCACTTGGGTCTCGGGCATATAGTGTGGGTTGGGAAGCTTGGTGGTGAGGAACAATCTAAACGAATCATTCCATTCCACATCCGAATCCCCGAATCGAATCACACGCACATTCCCCTTACGAAAGATGTGTTTGGACAGGATACCATCGAGACTGGCATCCAGTTCCTCACCCACGTTCTCAATCAAGACCGGGTATCCAAATTGGATGGCATTCTCCAAGGTGCGCGTGAAGTCATCACTGGCTTTGATGACGACGAGGGAATGCTCCTTCTCGCCATTCTTGATCCATTTATTCGCCTGTGATTGTGGATCAATCAACAGTGGATATCGTCGAGCACGAGACATGATGATGGCATTGTCGATGGAGAACGAGTCATTCGGCAAGCCATCAATGACCCACTTCCTCGTTTCGACTGCGTCACCCAATGTGCGTGCCAACGAGAAATCCGACGAACAAGGAATGGACATCGAACAAAGTTTACTCGTCCAACGTCCAATGGCATCCGAGCGAAAGTGCGATGTGAATGGTGGCAAGTAGGCGATGACTCCGGAGCTCAACAAGATATCTCCCGTGAGATTCGTATAGGCCACACCCAGCTCCTCGGCCAAGGTTGTCCAGCGGGTCTTCTCGCCGCCCAAACGAGACAGGAGCGTATGTGCACGATCCAACTTGATACTACATTGTTCCATCTTATATTCCAACTCCGCCTTCTCATCTTGCATCTTTTGTAGATTCTCTTGTAAAGCATTAATCTTGCCTTCAACTTTGGCCAGCTCTCCTCGTGCCGCATCCAATTTCTGTTTGACCACATCATACTCTTCCCTCGCCTTCTGGAGTGCTTCCTTCTTCGGTTTGACTTGTTTGACAACTCGATCATATGCTTCAATGGCATAGATCCAGCTCGCCAATGAATGTGCCGCTCGACTGACCGCGGAGATCTTGTCCAATGAGAACTCCGGATTGGACAGATACGATGTACGAATCTTGGTGATGACCTTCGGATCAATGTTATCCTTATCATACTCCACCAATGATCTCAGCAACTTCGGGTCACTGAGGATGGACTTCTTGGCCGGCTCCCAATAGTCCAGTACCATCTTGCCACTTCCACTTGGATCTGGTACCCGGATTGGATTGACCTTCTTCACGACACACAAGGCCTCCATCACCACTTTCACACCACGAGGCGGATTCCTCATCGCTTTAATCTCACTAATCTCTTGGGTTGTCAATGTGTCCAATGCTGCGATGGCCGCTTCCAAGATCGGTAAGGCTTCATTGAGATCGGCTTGGCATTCCCTCTCGATCGCCTTCGCTGCATTGGCGGACTCCGTGGCAGCACGCTCATCCTTCGCGACGGACTCACGAATCTTTTGTGCTTCCTCACTCTCCTTACTCACAATCTGCATCATCTGATCCGTCTCTTGACTCGTGCGCAACAGTGCCGGTTGCATCTGTTCCAACTCGATTTGCATCTCGCGCACACTCGTCTCTGTCATGGCCAACTTATCCAATCCGATCTGGTATCTCGCTCGAAGTTTACTCACCTCCTTCCTCTTCGATTCCAGGAGCGCCTTGAAGGTCATGAGCAGCTCCAAGTACGATGTTGGTGTGACATAGCATCTGCGCCGAAGTTGTTCATAGTAGGCATGGGTCATACTCTCCACATCCTTCTGGAAGAATTGGCACATTTGGACACATGCTGAGCGAGTGGCCGAATCCAATTCGACATCAGTCAGGAAATCCGATGCCACACTCTGGAGAGCATCTTCCGGCCAGGCGCTGAACCAAGACAGCGAGCAGCAGCTCAGCAGTGAGGGGAACATTCGAAGGCGCTCACGGAAGCTGGAGCCAATGGGACTCATACACAACACGACATGCAAGTTGCTTCGACATTGGGCGACGAAGAAATTGTACAGTGATTGTTGTCCATCGATATTCTTCTTCAATCTCTTCGCTTCCACACGAGTCAACTCCAACACTTCCGCCAATTCATCCGCCGCATACAAGTTGCTCACTTGACCGGAGTTGAGTATCTCATTAATATTCTCCAAGAATAGATCCTCTTTAATTTGTGAGTCATTGAAGAGGAAGACAGTTGGCTTTCCTTCTCCTCCCGCTTTCCTCAGCAATTTCCTGAGGAAGTTCTTCCATTCCTCCTGGCCGAATGTGCTCGTCAATTCAATACTGAGAAGGTCGTACTCCAACACGCTTGCGGCGAGTCGACTCAGACTCTGCTTACCACTACCTCCAACACCCACGAGCAATGCATGACCACCGGGTTGCTTGAGGATACGTGCAATGCGTGACAAATGTTCAATGGCGAAACGGAAGAGGACCAGATTCATGGGCTTGGATGTGACCACATTATAATCATCCAAATAGCCCTGCCACACTTTGTACAATGAACTGATATCACGAATCTCGACATAGGGAGCACCACCACCACCAGCCGCTCCGACCTTCGCACGGGAACGACCCATGTAGTCACCGAAGAAGAGGGAACGAACCTTGGTCAGATCATTCATGGCAGGTGACGACGATGACTGATCAGAGCGTTGGTCACCATCTGATGATCCATCGCCTTCCTGTGTTGCTGTTGTTGTTGTTGCTGGTGCAGCAGTATTCGTCTTCGTCTTATTCGTCGCCTCCGCTTCCTCCATCGCCTTGACAGTCGGTTCCATGAGTTTCTCAAAATCCATCACGAAGCGCGTCTTGAGGATGTGTTTGACACCCTGCAGGAAGGTGGTGGCGTCTTCATCGTTGGTCAAACGATCAGCGAACACACGCGACGTCTCATGAAGCCAGAGACGAATGAACGTGTCGGGATCATCGTAGTGCTCCGGGGTCGACAAACAAAGTCCAGCGAACACACGTGAAATGTCACGTAGGTTATAGGTATAATGAGTCTTGGCTGGAGTTGGAAGGAGCTTACTGGTGACGATCGAGTAGAGCTCACGTGTGGCGGTCACAAGCTTGTCGGTCAATGCTTGGACATTCGGTGCAAATTTCGGATGACGATCCCAATGCCATTTCATGATACTCGTAAAGATATGTGTGACGGTGGCATCTTCGAACGGCGTGCATGCAACCATGTTGAAATGTCGCAACAATCGATCTGTCACGGGGTTGCGACCGCCGCCTGGTGGACCCATCGCTGCGACCACTTGCAAGTCAACGATCTGATGGAATTGATATTCGGAAATATTGTACCATCCACCATGATCCAATAGTTGTCTCAACAATTCAATCGGTGGCTGGGCGAAGTATTTCTCGCGTCTTGGCATGTTCAAGTCATCGATGAACAAGACACATTGCTTGCCTTGACTGGGTCCATACACTCCACGTCTTCGTCGATCCACCTTGGCATCCACCAGTGCTTGAGTTTGGTTGGCGGAGGTTTGGGCACTGAAATGAATGACGATGTTGTCCCACTTCTCCTTGGGAAGCTGATCCAAGGTATCATGGATATACGCACTCTTACCTGTTCCAGTTGGTCCTACATAGAGTGTTGGTTTCCTTGCTTGTATGAATGTATCCAGCAGGAACGAGTATCTCGCCGAATCCAATGTTGGAACCAGTATCTCCTGGAAGGATCGCTCGATTGGGATGCGATAGTTCGTGGGAAGTGTCTCACTCCAGTGCATCCATCGTTGCGCCTCGCGATGGAAGACATAGTCATAGACGAGACCCTTCTTGGGTATCTGGTTGGATAACTTGTAGAAATTCACTTCACGACACACTTCACGTAGGAATCGATCGAATTGCTTCCGACCATCCGTATCGACACAACCACCGATGCTCCACACCAAGGAGAAGAGGAACAATCCTTCGATCAATGCGACGACCTTCACCACACCAAGCTCCTCAACCTTCTTGCTATCATCGAATGAATCCATTCCTTTGAGAAGGGAATCGAAGATCGACATGAGATTATGTACGAGTGCGGAGTCACTGGATGGCACATACGAATGACAATTGTTTCGAACGACTCTCAAACAGGGTGGCACCAACCAATCGAACAGGTTCTCCAGTCGCTTACGTGATTTGTCATCGAATCCAGACGGCAGAGTCGATAACCAACTTAGCATCAATGGACGCCATCCAACATTCTCCACGTCACAATACACCATGCCACATCGACTGACTGTTGCGGGAGAGGCCACGGCTAAGTCACGCACCTCGAAGATCATGTTCATGGAATCGGTCATATGGATGATCTGACCACTCATCAAACATAACTTCTTGTTGTCATCCAACACGGTATTCATATTCTCAATCCATATGGCATCGACCGGTCCATCAAAGATGAGCCACTTGCGTTCCGGGCTGGTATCTGACGCCATCAAATTGAATGTTCGTGCAAGGATCCCATCCGACCATTCATGTGAGATCGGATCGAAATGACCATACAATTGCGAGGAAGTGATCGACTTCGGATTGATGATCGTCGTCTTCACACTTTGTTCATTCATCGCACCGGATTTGGCCAAGTCACACAAGGCAGCAGCTAACACTCGATAGATCGAACTCTTGCCTGAGAAGGGTAAGCCAACCAACATCAATCCATGTCGCACTGTAATCGTCTCGTAGAGTTGTAAGATCTTGTTGATGAAATTGGCCTCAGGTTGCAAGTTCATCTTACGAATGTTGTCATGAATGGCATCCAACAATGCTCCATACTCCGATTGCATCGGTTTGACACCCGGGAATAGATCCGATAGAATTCCCTGGAATAGCTCGATATCATGCGACAGGAACTTGGGCTCATTCACTTGGGTCACACTACGAAGTAACAACACGGACTCCTTCTCACGAGGGAAACGCTGCTTCAATTGTTGAGCGGCAGTCAACACGGCACGGACGGCACGCATACCATAATCGTAGTGATCTTGCGATGACAGTTGTTCACTGCACAACTTATAAGTAGCGACAATCTTGCGTGATAGACTTTGTGCTTCGACGAATCCATACGAGTACAACAAGATTTGTGCGATGAGACCATAGTCTGGAATCATCATGGCAACAGTTCGGAATTGACTCTTCAAGTTGTCCGGTAACTCAGATCTTCCAGCATATCCAGGGTTCATGGTGATGAATACTGCACATCTTTGTTTCAATGCAATTTCTGTTCCTTCAAATACGAAACTTTCAACTCTCATCTCTTTGGCTCGTTGAATCGTCTGGATCTGTTGAGCGACCACACTCAATACTTCCAAGTCGATACGATTGAACTCGTCGAAACAACTCCAGGCACCACTCGAGGCCAAACCTTTGAAAAACTTACCCATCGCCATATAATCCAAGCCATCGGAACAGTTGAATACGACACATTGGATGGCACATGCTTTCGCCAAATCTTTCGTCGTTTCCGTCTTGCCCGTTCCTGCTGGCCCTTCAGGTGCGCCACCAAGATTGAGTTGCAAGGCACCCATCAGCGTACGATAACAACGATCAGTCAAGGCGGTGATGACCAAACGATCCGTGTTACCTAGATATTCACATCCATAATCCATGACTGCATTGATCATCCGCACACGAATGACACTGGATGCAGCTGGTGTGGTGCTCGCGGTCGATGCAGCTGGGTCTTGTTGTTCATAATAATATCTCATTTGTGATTGCCATTCAAAGTTGGAGATGTCACTACAGTCTTCCGCGATCAGATGCTCGATGACATCTCGTGCATGCACATCGATGACGACCAGTGCGCCCAAGGTCGATCGTTGGAGTGGTGTCAATTCCCCTCGCACTTTCATGACGATGAATTGCAGTTCTTCGTTGCTTCGTTGTAGGAATTCTTGCAGGCCCTTCTTGCCCTTGGAGATGGCCCGTTGGACTCCGGCCGTCCAATGAATCTGATTGACGGTGAGCACCACTTGCCCGGGCCAATCCTGTGTCCACTCCGCACGGGAGGTCTGTGTATATGCACGGAGGGATTGACTCATCTGATCCATGATCGTCTCACGCATCACTGCTTCATACTCCTTCAGCCATCGTTCGACTGCCCCCTTCGCATCCATGGGATTGATGATCCGACAACAAGGTACCCTCTCACCTTCCTTGCTCTTCATCGCAAGAATATCCATGGTATCCGTGTTGAATTCCAGCTCGTTGACCCCTTCGAATACCTTCTTCAAATGGGGCTGAACCCGAAGTGGATCCCGGGTCTCGGACAGGATCTCCAACAGCTCATCGTTGGAGAGGAAGTAGAAACGAGGAAAGAACAAGCGCTTCGTCTCCAAATAATGATTCAGACCTGCTTGGATGGTATCGAGTAGGGATTGTGCCTCCTGCAAGATTGGCAGGATATGAGGCAAGACACTGACAGCGAATACCTTGGTATCTTGAACGACTTCCTGCATCAATTTATGCCAGTTGGCATCGACCACCTTGAACATACTCCCTTCAGCGGGCATCTGTCTCATGATATCTTCCGCCGAGAACACGGGTTGGAGCCACACCCATGCGGCCTGGACTTTGAGCCACACTTCAATGATCGCTTGGGTATGACTCAGCCAGGACTCCCACTCACGAATCTCATCGATGAAAGGACGAGCGAACGGCGAACCACGAGCAGTCTGCGTCTTCACTAAATGATCATCCAACAAGGTCTGGATCTCTTCAATACTATCACCCAATAGAATGTATGTGCCCGTCTCCCTCCATTTCTTGACACCAAGCTCCATGTCTTTCCATTCCGCCTTCATCTGTATGACCGCCTTCTCAATCGCCTGCTCCTTACTGGCTGCTTCCGATACTTCACTCAATGCATCCAAATGTTGTTCCACACTCATCTCCAGGATACGATTCAATGGGGTGTGGGCATCGGGACGCAGCTCAAATTGAATGATATCACTGACCGTGGCCCAATGTCGTTCACGCATACCCGTGTTACACAGGATATGGAGCAGAGGAACATGTGGCTTGAATGAGGAAAGACCCTTCTTCAAGTCCTCCGCCACTTTCGACACAGTTGGTGCGGTCTCTCCAAGAAGTTGTGCGAGCTTGAATGAGGTGCGATACATCTCGTCCACTTCTGTTTCCACTTGTGTGGCATCCAACTTGAACACTGGACCCTTGATCCATTCAATCTTCTTCTTCTCCCAACGGGCCACGAGACTCCACAGGGTTTCATACGGTTGCAAGGCGGATTTCGTCTGGTTCAACATGTAGAAATCCGTCTGTGTCAATCCGAGTAGTTCCTCTTGGACATGCAATGCTTCGATCTCCTCCTCTGCCTTGTTCAAAAGTCGATTCAACTCATGGATGGCCGTATCGTATTCATTGAGCTTCTTGACATCGGCCATCCCTTCGAATGATTTGACTGTGGCGGCATAGGATGCCAATTGCTTGTGCAAGGTATCACGAGCCTCTTCAACTTTGGCTTCCATCTTGCTGCGCTCCGTCGAGAGCATCGATTCACTCTCCGCAATGATACTGTCAATCCGGTTCAGCCAGCTCCATGTCGCACCAACATGCGACAGCAAGTCACTGCCCACTCCATGATCCATCTTATACAAGAATCGAAGCTGCTCGCGAACATTGGCACAGTCGGCCATCAACACTTCGCGATCCTGCTTCTTGAAATGTGAAGCATACCGAACCAATTCCACCAGTTCCGGTGTGGATGTTGGTTTCTTGAGCAGCGTCGTACTGACACTCTTGAATCGTTCACACAAGTGGATGTTCTTATCGATGGTACGAGTTGCCAAGAAGTTGCCAATACTCTTGCTCAATTCCTGCGATTTATTCACGAGGAATTCATTGACCATACCACAATCACACATGAATGCACCCGTACGAACACGAGGGTGGGTACCACGTGCCAGACGGATGGATGTATGTCGATAGCGCAGGATCTCACTCTCGTAATCCTGCAGGGAATGAGGCGACTTGAGGAAGGCCGAGGCTCGATGCTCTTCATCGAGTAGGAATGTATACTCATCATACAGTGAGAGCAACATCTGTGACTCCTCAATGCCTCGAGATACCACGTTCAATACTTCATTTTTCATCTTGTTCAACACGGCCCCACCTTCGCCATCCAAGCTCAGCTGGAGGTAGCGTGTCTCATCCAAGATCGAGAAGATCTTGTTCTCCACTCGGGGAATATCCTGCAGCACGGAGAAGAGATCATCGAAGATACGTTGCATCGATTTCAATACCTCGGAGAGCGGCGTATCATAATCGATGCGATAGGAAACCTGGTTCGGGTTGGGATTGGCGTTGGATTGGTTGCTATTGCTGTTGCTGTGGTTGTTGGAATTGGAGTTGGAGTTGGAGTTGCCGGTGTTCATGTTGACACCATCCTTCAATTTATGTAGTAACAACTTCTGAATGAAGATTGGACGTGGGTTGTTCTTGATGGATGACACCGTTCCAGTTGCAATGGACACCTCATCACGAATCCAGGTTGGATTGATGATCGTCGTCAAGGATTGAATAGTCTTCTGGCCAGCATTGGTAGTCGTAGCAGCATTGTCATTGTCATCCATTCCATTCTCTTTCGTACCAAATTGAATGGTCGGTGTCTCCTGATAATTGTTGAAATAGCTCCACAGCTCCTCCACGCTCTTCTCCACGATACTTCTGACTTGTTGCTGCATGACTGTGGCGACAGCTTCGAAGAAATCTTTGGAGTTCTCATCGGTGAGTGCTTCATCTCGTGCATAGGTCGCGAAAATGAATTCGACCTCGTCACCCCATTGTTGCATCAAGGTATTCATGGTTCGTTCCCGTGCGAGCTTCTGCATCGATTCAAATGTTCGAATGGAGAGTGGCAATTGATCGGCGGGAGGCAGCTCGATCAATCTCAAATGTTCATACTTGGACCAGATGCTTTGCAACGCCAACATCGCCGGGTTGTTCGTATACAAATGACGAGACAGATATCGATAGCTTCGTTGGATCGGCAATCTCCAACTGAGTGGAGCCTGTGCAATCGGCGAGGAAGCGCCCCAATCCGGTCGAGGCAATGGAGGGGGGATCGGGATGGACAATCGTTTCCGCTCGGAATCGTTCCGAAGCACATAGTCCAAGATGGCCATCTTCATACTTCGAATATATCCAACCTTGATCTCCTCCAGATTGCTACGAACAATCTGCTCCACCTCCGCCTCACTCAACAACCCATCGTCCACCCGAGTTCGAAGCAGCGACAACCCGTTGCGGATCCACAGTTCATTCATGGGTGCCACGACTGAGTTCGGTAGAGCCGAGTCGATATACACCATGTATCTCAACAGGGATTTGGACAGCATGCGTGAGTCGAGTGGTGTGAGTGGGACAGAGGTGCTGAATGCCGTTCGGCCATCCCCAATGCCAAGCATGATAATTTGCGCACTCAAACTGATCTCACCAGCAGTAGGACGTTGTTCAACTGTTTCACATGCAACTTTCATATGCTTCCATCTTCGTTGTGCCTCGATTTTCTTCTGTCCTTGACTCAATTCCATTCGATGCATGATGAATGGAACATGACCCGAATGTACCAATGCCGGTGAAGCAGCTGATACATGTCCATGTCCATGTTGATTTCCATCCGATGCCCCAGTACCAGAGGTGCCAGGTTTCACGATGTTCCATGCACCAGCTTCCGGAGTGTAGAAGAGTGCAATCTTGCTACTGGTCGAATTGTAGAATGATTCACTCGTGAAACATGCCGCACGTGTTCGTGCAAACTGATCTAACACAGGAGGAAGGTTGGCTGGAGCAGCGGAGGAGGAGGAGGATGGAGAAGGGGAGGGACCACCAGCAACCAATGTGCGAACCAACCCCGGTGGAGTAGCGTGGATCGATGGTGAGGAGAATCGTGTCGCACGTCCAACAATTCTCTTATCCGGTGTGGATGTGAGAAGGTGTGGTTGAGACGTTTCAATGGCTGCAGCTGTAGTCGTGGCTGCACCAAGCTCCGGTCGAACAGTGTTGCCAAGAAGTTTGCGCACATTTCTCAGTGGCTCTTTCCCTTGCAATTTACGTTGAATGCCCACGGGCTCCGCTGAGGAGGAGGAGGAGCCAGCGCCCAGATCTGCACGTGCAACCATCAGCTGTGAGCTTGCTGATGCGAATGTCTGATGATGATCATGATCATTCACCATCAATCGTGCCAATTGGCTTCCATTCGTTGTTCGTCCCTTTTTCATTCGATCCATCCCACTCGATGATGAGGTTGAGAAGAAAGAGTTGCTCTCCTTCGATTCCTCCTCTTGGTTCTGTCCAGTTGCTTGTTGATGTTGCCGCTCAAGAAGTTGTTGAACGAACATTGGATCCAACTCCTGGTTATTTCGCACATCAATGAAGCGCTCATGGCCGGTTTCATCGATGATACGTGTAATACCTTGAGCGGAGAGTGTGGAGAGTGAGGATGCATCACCACCACCATCACCATGTTGTCTCCTGCCTGCTGCACCATTGCTCTCCTCCTTCAATGGGTAGCGCTGTCTCAATGCCTTGGTATCACCCAGGAGGAGGTGACTGAATGAGGATCTGGCTCCGACACGAGTCGATGATGAGGAAGATGAACGCCAACGACCACCACGTGAGAGCAAACGAGGATCGGAGGAGGAGGAAGATGATGACGTCTGTTTGGCTTCTTCTGGTGTGTTCTGATGGAACAGGAAGTCCACACATGCCTTGTCTCCAACGATGGATCCCACACTGCAATCAATCAGCACTTGTTCACGCTCCGCGAGCACTTCGCCCAACCGTCGAAAGATGTGTGAAAGTGCAAGACGGAAGGTGGAGGGATCAACATTTGCGAGGCGACTGAGTGTGGATAGATTGGGACGGATACATGAGACATCATCCTCCCGCAGGGCCTCATCATGACCTCTGCGTGTGGAGAGTCCATACTCGGTGAGGAAGGCATGAAAGAAATGGAAGCGAGCTCCTTTCACATTACCCTCCACACTCTCACCTACTGCTGGTGTCCGAACGATGACCCCAATGGGTGCAATACTCGTCGAGTTTCCCGCTTCATACTGTGTGACAATCCAATAGACCAGTGCCTGCCACACCTTCGCATAGGTGCGGCCGTTGATCAACGCGGCCAAATGAACGGAGCTCGCATTCCGCTCACTGCTGATGTAACGACCAACACAATCGGGCAACAAACTCTCCAATGTATACATGATGGCAGATGATATGTGGGATTGCAGAGATGTCGATCAATATGCAATGCAGAATCCAGCGTGATGGCTGTGCTGTGCTGGACTCTGCTGGACTGTGCTGCTGCCTCCGTCAGAGAGAGGGGCCCAATGCCCACTTGCTGTCTGCCCCAATTTTTTGCTTTGCTGATGTTGCTTGGAGAAGGAAAGAGGCAACGGGCAGATGTGTAGTGGTATGGTATGTATGATGGGGAGAACACCCTTGTTTGTCCTTGTTTCTCTTCTTCTCTTCTTTGTCTCTGCATGCAAGCTTGATCAGACACAGCCTCAGTCGCACCCGAAACTGAAGGTCACTTGGCTTTTTCACCGCATGGTCGATAGCGACATTACACGAGTAAATGATCATAATATATTTATGTGTTGTTCCGCGAAAGTATTTGCTCTGCATGCTTAGACAGACGCGCATGAGTCAGCTTGGCCCTTGGCCGCATTCAAATCAAACTGTGATGTCATGCAAGCGGAGAGAAAAGGCCATTGTCACAGTTGATGCCACTCGTGCGGTGATATATATTAGAGTGTGCTGAGGTGGGAAATACAACCTTCACGCACCCGTTACGGTTGCGGTGGAGCTGGATATTCGCATCACGATCTCCTGATCGCATCAGCTAAACTGATAATGAATGAGCTCGAGTGAGTCATTGTCACACCCGCGTACATGCCGTCGGAATGAATGAGTTCGCAATGAGTCGAAGCTGATGCCACCTCTTATTGATTCGCGTCCACTTGCTCGCTCTGTGATTCTGATTTCTATTCGATGGGCCAGACAAAGGAGATTCCCTCCAGCCACATACCGCATGCATCACAATGCTCTCCTACAGCCAAC
>Ga0256771_1000098_pt1 | contig 15100 bp, 15 predicted proteins | sample MC6MC0922MT_FD_186046 | JGI IMG/M metagenome (GOLD analysis project Ga0256771, IMG submission 186046) | Metatranscriptome of enriched soil aggregate microbial communities from Iowa State University, Ames, United States - MC6-MC0922-MT... | ecosystem: Environmental > Terrestrial > Soil >...
GGCCGCACCGGCTCGTTGCTGTTCGTCACGGTGCAGCATGAGTACGTACAGGACGGCCAGTGCGCACTGGTCGAAGAGCAGGACATCGTCTACCGCGAGCCCACGCCGCCCAAGTTGAGCGGCACCGACCCACTGCCGCAAGGTGAGTGGCAGCAGGCGGTGCAACCGACCCCGACGCTGCTGTTCCGCTATTCGGCCGTGACCTTCAACGGCCACCGTATCCACTACGACTGGCCCTATGTCACCGAAACCGAGGGCTACCCAGGCCTGGTGGTGCATGGCCCCTTGATCGCGACCTTGAACCTGCGCGCGTTCGTCCAGGCCCACCCGCACGCGCAGGTGCGCCGCTTCAGCTTCCGCGGGGTGCGGCCGTTGATCTGCCCCGACGCCTTCGAAGTCGGCGGCCGCCTGCTGGGCGATGGCACGGCGCAGGTCTGGGCTGGCAATGCCGCGGGCCAGGCGCAGGTGGGCGAAGTCGAATTCACGCAAGGGGTACAAGCATGAACCCGGCCACCGTTCGCAGTGCACTGTTCGTTCCCGCCAGCCGCCCAGAGCGCATACCCAAGGCGCTGGCCAGTGGCGCCGACCGGGTCATCGTCGACCTGGAAGATGCGGTCGAAGAGGCGCTCAAGGAGCAGGCGCGCGATAACCTGGAGCAGTTTCTCACCGCGCAACCGGGCGCCAGTGTGCTGGTGCGGGTAAACGCACCGGGGCACTGGGCGCATGAAGCGGACCTTGGGCTGTGCCAGCGCCAGCCTGGGGTTGTCGGCATCCTGTTGCCCAAGGCCGAAACCTGCGAGCAGATCGCGCAGGCGCATGCCACCGGCAAGCCGGTATGGCCGATCATCGAAAGTGCCAAAGGCCTTGCTGCCCTGCCCTCGCTGGCCAGCGCGCCAGGTGTTGATCGCCTGTCGTTCGGCAGCCTCGACCTGGGGCTGGACCTGGGCCTGGCCACGGGCAGCGAAGCGGCAGAACAGGTGCTGGGGCATGCCCGTTATGCCGTGCTGCTGCACAGCCGCGTTGCCGGGCTGGCCGCACCGCTGGACGGCGTATACCCCGCCATCCACGACACCGCCGGGCTGCAGCGCCACGTACAGTTCGCCCGCGACATGGGCTTTGGCGGCGCCTTGTGCATCCACCCGAGCCAGGTCGCGATCATTCACGCCGCGCTCAAGCCTGCCGAAGCCGAACTGGACTGGGCGCGGCGTGTGGTCGCCCAGGCCGAAAGCGGCGCCGGCGTGTTTACCCTGGACGGGCAGATGGTCGATGCCCCGGTGATCCTGCGCGCCCGCGCGCTGCTGCACGCAGATTGACTGACATGCCCACGGTACAGGCACGCCCCACTGTTCTGACGCGCAGTGGCGGCCTGTACCGGGGGCGCCCTGGGGAGGCCCCATCGATGGCTGAAGCGTTGAGACAGTGCCCTGCATCCCTGTTGCAGGCGGCAGCACAATTGATGGCGGAGTCCGGCTACGTCGCCATGAGCATGCGCCAGCTGGCCAGCCGGGTCGGGTTGCTGCCCGGCAGCCTCTATCACCACGTCGCCTGCAAGCAGGACCTGTTGCTGACCGTGCTGCTCGATGTGGTCGAGCGGCGGATAGATGCCTGGCACAACGGCGCCTACGCCAACGACCTGAACGGGTTCGTCCGCTTCATGCTCAGGCGCCAGCGCAGCCACCCTCACGAATCGTTGCTGCTGCGCCACGAGGCACGGCACCTGGACGGCCGGCAGCGCCGTTGGCTGGACCAGGCGCTGGGGCGGTTGAGCCTGCCGCTGACGCACATCATCCAGGCCGCACAACCAGGCCTGCCTGATCCCCAGCGCACCTGCCAGGCGATGCTCACCGTCATCGATGCCGCCGACGGCATGCGCCATGAACCGGGCCACTGCGATGAAAGCTGGGTCGAAGCACGCGTGCTGGCGATGTGTCGCGCCCTGCTGCAACCCTGCGCCGTTTAAACCTGTGATGGCCGAGGCTGGCCTATCCTGTGCTCAGGGGCCTATGGCGCACCTTGCCATGCCGTCGAACAGGTTCACGTCACACAATGTCCGATCACAGCTCCCCCTGGCGTAGCCTGGCAGCCTTCTGCCAGGGCATCCGCGCCGAATTCATTGCCCCGAAACGTTTGCCCCAGCGCCTGCTGGACGAGGCCGAAACCCTGCTCTCGGTGCTGCTGGCCATCGCCATGGCGCATTACCTAGGCGTGGCCAATGTCGGCTGGGCGGCGTTCAGCGGCTACATGGTCATGCGCTCGAGCCTGCACGACAGCGTGTACCGCGGTGGGCTGAGAATCATCGGCACCGCTGCCGGCGCCATGGCCGCTGCGCTGCTGGCAACCCATGCAGGTTTGCCCGGGCATTGGCTGGGGCCGGTAATCGGCCTGGTCGGCGCTGCCACCCTGCTGTGCGCCATCCGCTACGCGCATGGCTATGCCTGGCTGTTCGCCGGGCTGACCTTCGCCATGGTCGCCCTCGCCAGCCTGCAGGCAGACAGCGCCGACGGCGTGCTGTATTTCGCCCGCACGCGGGTCGAGGAAGTCGCTTGCGGCACCCTGGCCTGCTGGTTCGTGGCCATGCTTTCGGGCCGCACAGTAAGGCGCGCCCTGCCCGCTGTCAGTGCGCACGCCAGCCTGGCCAAGGGCGCTGTGCCGGCGCAGATAACCCGCAGCATGCTGGTGCACGTGCTGCAAGCAGGCCTGGCCCTGGCACTGATACCCTTGCTCGGCCACTGGCTGGCGATCGATGGGCTGAGCCAGGCCGCCATCACCGTCATGGCGGTGATGATGGTGCCGCCGGCGGCGTTGGTGCCGGGGAGCAAAACCGTCACCCTGCGCAATATCCACCGGCTGGTCGGCTGCGCGGCAGGTGCCGCCTGCGCGGGGCTGGCCCTGGCGTTGCTGGGTTCGAACTGGCTCGCCATGACCTTGATAATGTGCCTCGGGGTACTGCTGGGCCGGCATATCGAAAACAGCAACCGCGCCTTTGCCTATGCCGGCACCCAGTTCGCGCTGGTGTACCTGGTGGTGATGGTGCCCGACACCTACACGCATGCCAGCCCGGAACCTGGCTGGATACGCCTGGAAGGCGTGGTTGCAGGGTTTGTCCTGATCGGCGTTGTGCGCCTGGCGAACCTGTTCGTCCGCCAGCGCACGCCGGTCGATCAGCACACACCGTCAGGCGATTGAGGGGGCGCTGGCCCGTAACCGCTCCAGGTACATCGGGAACACTTCTGGGTTGACCATGCGTGGCCCGGGCTCGGCGTTCAGTACCTGGAGAATCTGCTGCGCTGCCCAGTGCCCCATCCGCCACCGGGCCTCAGCGGTGACCCCGGCGGTGTGGTAAAGGCCGACAACATTGTTCAACGCAAGCAACGGGTGATCGAGCGCGGGTGGTTCTTCGTCCCAGACGTCGAGGCCGGCGCCGCCCAGATGGCCGAGGGCGAGCGCGCCATGCAGGGCGGTTTCATCGTGCAGCCCACCGCGGGCCGTGTTGATGAAGATGGCGCCTTGGCGCATCCGCGCAAAAGCAGCCGCGTCCATCAGGTTGAGTGTCGCCGGTGTTCTCGGGCAATGCAGCGAAACTACGTGGCTTTGCTGCAGCAGCTCATCCAGCGAACACGGCCGAGCTCCTTTGGCAGTGATCTGTCCGGTGTCCAGCAGCGGATCATGGGCGATTACCTGCATCCCCAGTGCCTGCGCAATCCGCGCTACCCGGGTTCCGATTTCCCCCAGGCCGACGATGCCCAGCGTCTTCTCGTACAGTTCTGCCCCCATCAAATCTTCACGGGCAAAGCCCCTTGTCGAGCGCAAGCGCCGGTCCGACTCGCTGATACGCCGGGCGCAATCGAGCATGAGGCCGATGGCCGCCTCCGCCACCGACTGGGCATTGGCGCCAGACTGGTTGACCACCAGCACACCGGCCCGGCTGCACGCGGCAATGTCGACCGTGTCATACCCGGCGCCGTTGGTGGATACGCACAACAGGTTCGGCAACTGGCTCAACAGGGGCGCAGTCACGTGCCAGCCCAGGGGCAGCTCATCACGGGCCGAGGGCACCTGATACACATGGCTGCTGCGCAGTGCCCGCAAGATCACCTCGGGGCGCTCGGCACGGGCCACGGTGGTCAATTCGACCCCTGGCGTCATGGCCAAGGTCTGCGCCATTACCGGGTGGTACCAAACGTCGAAACGCATGACCTTCTTTGAATTCACATTCATCTGGCCGGCCCCTCAGTGGCTGACGTGGCTAGGCAACGGCTTGCGCCCCATGAACCTGCGCACGCCGATGTTTTCCTCGACCTTGCCGTCGCCATCCAGGTAGCCGTGCTGGCGCAAGTCGGGCATCAGCAGTGCGGAAACCAAGGTAATTGCGCCGATAGCGGCCACGTACAGGTAGAAGTACTGCTCCACGCCCAGTGAGCGGAAAGTCAGTGCCACGTATTCGGCCGAGCCACCGAACATCGCCGCGCCCACGGCATAAGGCAGGCCTACCCCCAGGGCGCGTACGGTCGGCGGGTAGAAGTCGGCCTTGAGCACGCCCGTCACCGGGGTATAGAACGCGGCGATGAGCAGCCCGCCCACTACCAGCGCGAACGCCGCCAGCGGGCTGTGCACCGACTTGATGGCGGTCAGCAGCGGGATGACCAGGCAGGTCGACAGCACGCCGAAGATGATCATGTTGCGGCGCACGCCAATCTTGTCGGCGAGCAGGCCGAAGACCGGCTGGCAGAGCATGAAGATCACCAGTGCCGCTGCCATGATGATGCTTACCGTCGGCGCAGGCATGCCGACGCTGACTACCAGAAACTTCTGCATGTAGGCCGTGAAGGTGTAGAAGTACAACGAGCAACCGATGGTGATGGTGAAGGTCAGCAACACGGCGCGCTTGTGTTGCAGCAACGCCTTGATCGAGCCGGCCTCCTTGCGCTTCATGTCTTGCTCGGTGGCCGTCTCACGCATGGTCCGGCGCAGGTACACCACCACGATAGAGGCCAATGCACCGATCAGGAACGGCACGCGCCAGCCCCAGGCCTTGAGGTCCTGCTCGGAAAGCACCAGCTGCAGCACGGCCACGGTGAGCAAGGCCAGCAGTTGCCCGGCAATGATGGTCATGTACTGGAAGGAGCCATAGAACGAACGCCGCCCTGCCCTGGACACCTCGCTGATGTAGGTGGCCCCGGTGCCATACTCGGCGCCGACCGACAGCCCCTGCATCAGCCGCGCCACCACCAGCAACACCGGTGCGGCGACGCCGATGGATGCGTAAGTGGGCATGATCGCGATCATCAGCGAGCCGCCGCACATCATGAACACCGAGATGATCATGGAAACCTTGCGCCCGCGGGTATCGGCGATGTAGCCAAAGATCCAGCCGCCCAGCGGGCGCATGAAAAAGCCCACCGCAAAGATACCCGCCGTGGCCAGCAGCTGGCTGGTCTGGTCACCTGCCGGGAAGAACAGCGAAGCGAAGTAGATCGAGGTGTAGGCGTAGATGAAGAAGTCGTACCACTCCACCAGGTTGCCGGAACACACGCCGACGATGGCGGTGGTGCGCTCTTTGCGCGTCAACGGACGGGCCGTGCCCATGTCTGCATTCATGTTAGTACCCTTGTTGTTATTGTTTTACCGACTCGGCTACAGCTTTGCACAGCGCCGTTTTCGCGGAAGGCCTGCCGGGCGTCTATCAGTTATGCCTGCCCGGCATGGCTAAGTTGCCCAGGCGCCGGTGACCTTTCAGGCGCAATGCCGGGCGTGAAAATCCGCGATCCGGCGCCACATTTCGATGGGGTTGGAATACATCGGGAAGTGCCCGCACCCAGGGATGCTGGCCAGTTCGACGCCCTTGGCTTGGATATCCGCGAGGTAAGACAGGTGGCTGTTCTGCTCGCCGTACATGAACAGGCGCGGGCACGGCAGGCCGAGAAACCGGGCCATCAGCTCGCCTTGGTCGGACAGCCGCACCATCGAGGTGAAAATGCCCCTTACCGCCTCGGCCCGCACCTTGTACGGCAGGCTGGCAGCGTACAGCGCACTGGCCGGGTCGCTGCTGTGGCGGGTGCGCTCGATGAAGGCATCGAAGAATGCCCCGGGTTGCTCAGCCGGGTAGTCGAAGATCTGGCGGCTGAGGAAGCAATCCTCCGGGGCGATGTTGCCTTCGATGTCGACGAAGCTGATCACGCGCTCGGGGCAGTGGTCGGCGAGCAGCAGCGCTGTCAGGCCGCCCATCGAGTGCCCCACCAGGTGAAAGCGCTCGACGGCAAAGTGGTCGAGTACCTTGAGCGCGGTCGCCAGCAACAGCGCAACGTCGATCCGCGACAGGTCGCTGCAACGGCTTTCACCGCACCCCGGCGCGTCATACGCAATGAACCCACGGCCAGCGAACGCTGGCTGTCGCGTCAGGCCGGCGTAATCTTCCTTGGTCGAGCCGAAGCCATGCAGAAACAGGATCGGCGCGCCCTGCCCTTGGCGATACACAGTAGCCAGCTCAAGGTTGACCCCTTCGATCGTCAAAGGCAGCACGCACTGGCGATAAGATTGCGAGTCGGGCACGGGTGAGCTCCTGCTGGGTTGGGGCGCTCACTCTCGACGGTCATCGGCCATCTGTAAATTCCTCATCGACAATCTTTTCCATACGCCAAACCTATCGACTGCCCGCCCCCAACTGCGCCACCAACGCCTCCACCAACGGGTTGCCCCGTGCGGTATTCCAGGCATAGGTGGTGGTCACCACGCTGACCTTCTGCGACAGCGGCCGCATCACCACATTGGCCGGCGCCAGCTTTTTCATGGCAGCGGGCACCAGGGCAATACCCTGCCCGCAGCTGACGAAGGCGATTTGCGAAGCCACCGAGCGCACCTCGTGCAGTACCCGGGGCGAATAACCATGCGCACGGCAGGTCGCGATCAGGTTGTCGAAGTACAGCGGGCTGACCTTGCGGGCGAACATCACCAGCGGCTCACTGGCCAGGCTCGCCAGGTCGATGCGGCTGCGCTTGGCGAGGGGGTGCTCGGTCGGCAAGGCGACCATCAGCCGCTCTTCAGTCAACGGGCGCCACTCCAGGCCCTTGCCCAGGTCGCCATCGAGCCGGGCGAACGCCAGGTCGATATCGCCTGCCTCCAGCGCGGGTACCGCCTCGACGCTGTCGATTTCACGCACCGACACCGTCACCTGCGGATGATCGTGCTTGAACCGCTCGATCACCCCGGGCAGCACATCGAACATGGCCGACGAGATGGCGCCGATGGTGAGCATGCCTTGGTGCCCCGCCACCGCCTCCTCCACCGCCAGCTCCAGCCGTTCGAGCTGGTCGGCGAATTTGCGCACTGCGGGCAGAATGGCCGCGCCTACCGGGGTCAGGCTCGCGCCGCGCCGGGAGCGCTCGAACAGCTTGACCTTGAGCGCCTGCTCGAGAATCTGGATCTGCTCGGTCAACGGTGGCTGGGTCATGCCCAGGCGCTTGGCTGCGCGGCCGAAGTTGCGTTCCTCGGCCACCGCGAGAAACAGCCAGAGGTGGCGGATGAGGCGGAAATTGATCATGGCGGTTCCATAGGTTGGGCATATGTCAAGCATCCTTGATAAGGAATATACCTATCATATGCGCTGTCGGACACTCAGGCCTCCTTCACCACAGAGGTTCACCCATGAGCGAAGACAGCGTGCTCGACCGCCTGGCCGCACTGGACACCAATACCGTGTCCGACGCCCTGGACTTTCTCGGGCTGCCCGGCGCCACCTTCGGCCTGCGCCCGTTGTGGCCGTGCCCCAAGGTGGTCGGCCGCGCCAGCACCGTGCAGCTGGCGGCCAAGGCCGACAGCGCACCCACCGCGCACTTGATCACCCCGGTGGTCGAGGCCATCACCACGGCTGACCGTGTGCTGGTCATTGCCGGCGGGCTGGAAGGCGTTTCCTGCTGGGGCGACATCCTGGCCAATGCGGCCCGCGCAAAAAACGTGCGCGGCAGCATCATCGATGGCTGCAGCCGCGACATCGACGGCAGCGCCGCGATCGGCTACCCGCTGTATGGCCGCGGCGTGACCATGATCAGCGCGCGCAACCGCGTGATTCAGGTAGCTGCCGCCTGCCCCGTGCAGGTGGCCGGGGTAGCGGTCGCGCAGGATGACTACGTGATCGCCGACACCTGCGGCACCGTGTTCATCGCCCAGGCGCAGATCGCCAAGGTGCTGGACCTGGCCGAGCGCATTGATCGCCGCCAGGCTGGCATGGTCGACGCCGTACGCGCCGGCCGCTCGGTGGCTGAGGTGATGCACGACAGCCAGTTCGAAGTCATCAACACGGAGCAGCCTTGATGAGCGACCTCGATAAAGACCTGGTGGCGCTGTTCGCAGGCCTGGACACGCCCGGTGTTTCAGACGCCCTGGACAAGCTGGGCCTGCCCGGCCAGTGCCTGGGCGTGATGCCACTGGCCAACTACGACACGGTACTGGTCGGCCCGGCCTACACCGTGCAATACGTGTCGGCCAGCACCCCGCCAGGCACCGTTGGCGACTTCATCGACGATGTCGCCCCGGGCGATGTGGTAGTGATCGACAATCAGGGCCGTACCGACTGCACGGTGTGGGGCGACATCATGACCCAGTACGCCGGGCAACAGGGTATTGCCGCGACGGTGATCGACGGTGTGTGCCGTGATGTAACCAAGGCCCTGGGCGACGGCTACCCGATCTTCAGCAAGGGCCGCTTCATGCGCACCGGCAAAGACCGCGTGCAGGTGCAGGCGATCAACCAGCCGGTGTCGATCGGCACTGCCCGCGTCTGCGCCCGCGACATCATCGTCGCCGACGCCAATGGCGTGGTGGTGGTGCCACGTGAACGCGCCCGCGAAGTCGCCGCAACCGCACGCCGTATCGAAGCGGTGGAGGCGCAGATCCGTACGCAGATCAGCCAGGGCAAATCGCTCAGGCAAGCGCGTGAAGCCCTGGGTTACCACACACTGCAGAGTAAAGCCTGATGAGCATGAACCATTCCGACCTGCCATTTCCCGCCGACTTCGCCGAGCGTGCCCGCCTGCTGGGCACGTCCACCCTGTTCGAGGCCTCGCACCTGCCCTGTGCGGTAGACAGCGACATCCGCCCGGTATGGGCAGGCGCCTTCATCGCCGGCCCGGCGTACCCCCTGCAGTGCTCGCCAGGTGACAACCTCGCGCTGCACCTGGCCCTGGAGCGCGTCCCACGCGGCAGCGTGCTGGTGGTCGGCACCGGCACTTCGTCGCCGGTTACTGGGGCGAGGTGCTCACCGTTGCCGCCGAAGCCGCCGGTGTCATTGGCCTGGTGATCGATGGCGGTGTGCGCGATATCGCCGCGCTGCGGCGTCGCGGTTTCCCGGTGTTCGCCCGCGCCATTTCGGTCAAGGGCACGGTCAAGGCCAGCCTGGGCTCGCTGGGCCAACCGTTCAATTTCGCCGGCGCAGCGGTTGCCCAGGGCGACCTGGTGGTGGCCGACGACGATGGGGTGGTCATCGTGCCCAAAGCCGATGCCGCGCGCACCCTCGCCGAGGGCCAGGCGCGTGCTGACAAGGAGGCGTTGATGATGCACGCCATCGAACAAGGCACGACCACGCTGGAGCTCATGCAGCTGACCCAGTGGCGAGAAGCGCAATGACCGGCAATGGCAACCTTCAGCGCCTGAACACGCGCCTGGCCAGCGCCCGCCCCTCCGCCACCTACGCGATCATCGACCGCGTCGCCCAGCGCCGCGCCGAAGGGGCGAAGATCATCTCCCTGTGCGCGGGCGAGCCGGACTTCGACACCCCCGCGCCGATCCGTGAGGCAGCCAGGCAGGCCATCGACCAAGGGCATACCCGCTACACCCAAGTGGCCGGCAGCCGTGCCTTGCGCGAAGCGGTGGCGGCGAAATTCCGTGAGGAGAACGGCTTGCCGGTAGCGTGGCAGGACACCCTGGTGTGCAGCGGCGGCAAGCAGGTGATCTACAACGCCCTGGCAGCCACCCTCAATGAGGGTGACGAGGTGATCGTGCCGGCGCCTTTCTGGGTCAGCTACCCGGAGATGGTCCAGCTCTGCGGTGCACGCAGCGTGATCGTCACCTGCGATGCCCGCAGCGGCTTCAAGCTCACGGCCCAGGCGCTTGCCGAGGCGATCACCCCGCGCACCCGCTGGCTGATCCTCAACTCGCCATGCAACCCGACCGGCGCTGTGTACAGCCGTGAAGCGCTACAGGCACTGGCAGAGGTGTTGCTGGCGAACCCCGATGTGCTGGTGCTGGCCGACGACATTTATGAGCACCTGATCTTCGATAATCAGCGCTTTCACACCTTGGCCCAGGTAGAGCCGCGCCTTGCCGGCCGTACCCTGACCATGAACGGGGTATCCAAGGCCTATGCCATGACGGGGTGGCGCATCGGCTTCGCCACCGGCCCGCGCTGGCTGCTGGCAGCCATGGAAAAACTACAAGGGCAACAGACCTCCGGCGCCTGTTCGGTTTCACAGCAAGCGGCGCTGGCCGCGCTGCAAGGCCCCAAGGATTTCCTTCACACTTCGCGCGCAGTATTTCAGCGGCGGCGCAACCTGATGGTCGAGGCCCTCGGCGCAACCCCTGGGCTGCACTGCGAACCACCGGCCGGGGCGTTCTATGCGTTTGCCAATTGTGCCGGGCTGATTGGCAAGACCTCACCCGGCGGCCGCTACCTGGCCAGCGATGAGGATGTGGCCCTGGCGCTGCTCGACGAAGCCGATGTGGCGGTGGTTCATGGCAGTGCCTTCGGGCTCGGCCCATACCTGCGCATTGCCTACGCGCTGGACGATGATTCGCTGGCCAGCGCCTGTGCGGCCATCGGCCGGTTCTGCCGGGCCGTCATGCCCCAGGCCTGAGGCAACCTCACCCGGCCGTTGCCTGCACCGTGCACTGCGCGCTGTGCAGGCAATTGGTCAGGTGCAGGCGCATCGCCGCACGCGCCACCTCGGCGTCGCCCCGCTCCAGCGCGGCGCAGATCTGCTCGCGCTCACGTGCCTGGCGCATGCGTTGCTGCGGGTCGACGGTGGGTTGAACGCCTTCGATTTGGGTGTTGCCGACATGCGTCATGGCATCGATGAAGAAGCTGTTGCCAGTGCACAGGGCGATTTGCAGGTGGAACTCGAATTCGATGCGGTTGCTGTCCTTGTGCAACGGCCCCACGGCGTTGGCCTGATCCAGCGCTTTGCGCAGGGCAAGCAACTGGCTGGGCGTAGCACGTTGCGCCGCCAGCGCGGCACCCTCCACTTCCAGGCTCAGGCGCAGCTCGATGCGGGCCACGGCGTCGTGGGCGGTGCCCTTCTCGCCTTGACTGTCCTGAAAATCACCCGGCCGGGTGGTGTCCACCACGAAGGTACCAATGCCACGGCGCGTCTCTACCAGGCCCTCTGCCTGCAGCCGCGACATGGCTTCGCGCACCACGGTACGGCTGACGCCGCGGGCTTCGGTGAACGCTTGTTCAGTGGGCAGCTTGCTGCCGGCAGGCAGCTCGCCAGCCAGAATCCTGCGCGACAGGTCGAGCACCAGTTGCTGGGCCAGGCTGAGGCGTCGGTCGGGGGTATCGCGCTCCATTCACTTGTCCATTCAAACAAAACGATGCGCGATTATACCCGCAGGCTTGCGCATGAAAGCACTATAATGCCCGCTGATCACCCTAGAGCAAGACGATGTCCGACGTTACCTCTACTGCCCCAGTCAAACCTCGCCGCCTCGCCGAAGCGCTGGTCGAGCGCTTTGCCCAGCGCATCCGCGAAGGCACCCTCAAGCGCGGCGACAAACTCCCCACCGAAGCGCAGATCATGGCCGCCGAAAGCGTCAGCCGGGCCGTGGTGCGCGAAGCCATGTCGCGGATGCAGGCAGCGGGCCTGGTCGAGACCCAGCACGGTGTCGGCACCTTCGTGCTCGACATGCCGGCACCCGAAGGCTTCAACGTCGGGCCGGCGACCATCGCCCTGCTGTCCGATGTCCTCGACCTGCTGGATTTTCGTATCAGCCTGGAAGTGCAGGCCGCGGGTATGGCTGCCGAACGCGCCACACCGCAGGCCCTGGCAGAGCTTGAGCAAGCCCTGCAGGAGCTGCTGCAAGGTCCGGAAAAGTCCGGCAGCACCATCAATGCCGACTTTCAGTTCCACCTGAAAATCGCCAAGGCCGCTGCCAACCCCTACCTGATCGACATCATGAAGCACCTGGGCACCAAGCTGATCCCGCGCACCCGGATGAACTCCGCCTACACGGGGCAAAGCAACCGCAGCACCTACCTGGCGGGGATCAACGCCGAACATCAGCAGATCTATGACGCGATCGCCAGCCGCCAGGTCGATGCAGCGCGCGCGGCGATGTTCCTGCATTTGAGCAACAGCCGCATGCGCCTGCGCGAGGCGCAGCAGCGTCAAGCCTTCTACGGCGAATAACGCCTACTTGGCTTGGGGTGCCGGCACCACATTGTGGAACGCCAGGCCGGTACTGCCGCTCACCTGCCAGGGGTTGCTGGCGTTGGTGTCAGTGAATTGCACTGCGTCGAACCGCGAATCCTTCAGGCCATCGATGCGCGCCACGGCCGGCCCGCTGAACCGCACACGCTCGAACGCCAGGTGGTGGTGAAAAGCCCCGTGCTGGCTGTCGCCCTTGACCTCGATGGCAGCCAGCTGGGCGTTTTCTACCGTCACGTCACTGACCTGCACGTCTCGGAACTGGCCGGCGATGGTCGACTTTTCGTAATCCAGTATGGCGTTGGGGTCGTTGTAATCGAGGGTAAAGATGAACGCCTGTTTAACCGTGTTGCGCAGCGCCGAATCGCGGAAAATCACGTTGCGCGCCCCGCCGCCCATGAAGTTGGTGCTTTTCATGCGCAGGCCGGCATCGGTGCCATCGGACACATTGTCCTCGGCCAGGATGTTCTGGATCCATGCGCCGGTGTGGCTGCCCGCAACGACCATGCCGTGGCCTTTGGCGAAGTAGTTGTTGAAGATCCAGGCGTCTTGCTGGGGCTTCTGCTTCACGGCCTGGGCGCCGGTACCGGCGGCGAAGTTGACGCAGTCATCGCCGGTGTCGAAGAAATTGTTGAACACCATCGCGCCGCGGCTGTTGGCGAATTCGATGCCGTCCCCGTTGTTGGCGTCGTAGGTCTTGTGCGTGGTGTTGGCCAGCACCACGTTTTCGGTTTCCAGGTTCATGATGCCGTGGTACGCCGGGTTGAGCACGGTGAAGCCACCGTAGAAGACATTCTTCACCTCGCGCAGGGTAATCAGTGAAGAACGCATCTGGCCGTAGGCGTCCTTGACGTTCATGCCTTCGGCCACCGCGCGCTCGACCTGGGCCTTGGCCAGCACGCCGTCGTGCATGTACCGCGTGTTGTCGCTGGCCCGGTAGACCGGCAAGGCCTGGCCACGTTCATCGATCAGGTCAGGGTTACGCTTCCAGCCATTGCCGTCGATTGTGCCCTTGCCGACGATGCGGATGTTCTCGAATGCCTGGTGTTTGCGCGGGTCACGTGGCAAGGCGTTGATCAGCGAAGCCGGGCGCACGGTGGTCGAGTATGGGTACTGGATGTAGCCATCGCGGGGGTAATCCTCGGCACGCGCTGACCCCAGCAGGGTCGCGCCTTCGGCGATCTCCAGGGTCATGTTGCTCTTGAGGTAGAGCGCGCCGCTGTTGTAGATGCCCTTGGGCAGCAGCACTTTGCAACCGGGCGTGCAGGCGTCGATGGCGCGTTGAATACCGGCGGTGTCGAGGGTATGACCGTCGCCCTTGGCGCCGAACCTGCGCACATCGAACAGCGCCGGCACGGCGGTGGTGCGCTGCACGACTACCGGGCTATCGGCTGACTCCTTGCCGTCACGGCCAACCGAACGCACGGTGAAGCGGTATTCGTTGTCGGGCTTGAGGCCCAGTGCAGTGAAGCTGTGGATGGCGATGCGGTGGTGAAAGTTGCGCGTGTCCTGCTGGTAGAAGCGGTCGATGTACGGCTTGGCTGGGGATACCTGGCCATTGTTGGCATTGCTGGACCCGAGCAACTGGCCGTTGGCGTAGACGTGGTAATCGATGATGTCGGCGTGGTGGGCAGGCTTTTCCCATACCAGCATGATCTGTTGGTCGTCGTAGGCCAACGTCGGGACCAGGACTTTGCTGGGGGCTTCGAGTGCCCACAGCGGAAGGCAAATGCTCATGGTCAGGGTGGCCAGCAGTGTTCTGTGCATGTCTTTATCTTCCTTGTTTTAACCAGAGCCGGGCCGCTTTGCGGCCCATTCGCCGGCAAGCCGGCTCCCACAGTGAGCGTGCCAGCCCTGAGCGACACGGTACCTGTAGGAGCTGGCTTGCCGGCGATGGGCTGCAAAGCAGCCCCCGTTCACTCAGGCCGAAGCAGCCTGAGCACTGAAATCGCGGCTGGCCTGCACCAGCATGCGGGTGTACGCGTGGCTGGCCAGGTCCTGGTTGAGCGCCTGGCTGTCCAGGCGTTCGACGATCCGCCCCTGCTGCATCACCGCAACCTTGTCGCACAGGTGGCTGACCACGCCCAGGTCGTGGGTCACCATCAGGTAGGTCAGCTTCTCGCGCTGGCGCAGGTCCGCCAGCAGGTTGAGAATTTCTGCCTGCACCGATACGTCAAGGGCCGAAGTCGGCTCGTCGAGCAACAACACCCGTGGCTGCAGTATCAGCGCCCGGGCAATCGCCACGCGCTGGCGCTGGCCGCCAGACAACTGGTGCGGGTAGCGGTAGCGGAAACTGTCGTTGAGGCCGACCTTGACCAGAATGTCGTTTATCCGGTCGTCGCGCTCGCCCATGCCATGGATGGTCAGCGGCTCGCGCAAAGCGGTGTCGATGGTGTGCCGCGGGTGCAACGAGCCATACGGGTCCTGGAAGACCATCTGCACCTTGCGAAAGTGCTCCTTGGGCGGCTTGTGCTGCAGCGCCACGCCGGCAATGCTCAGCGCCCCGCTCCAGTGCCGGTACTGCCCGGCCAGGCAACGCAGCACGGTGGTCTTGCCCGAGCCCGACTCCCCCACCAGGCCGAACGACTCGCCGTCTTCGACCGTCAGGTCGACATCGTGCAACACCTGGTTGAGCGCCGGGCCAACGCCGAAACTCAGGTTCAGCGCGTGTGCTTGGATCATGGACA